>OHUF01000727.1_pt1 | contig 13632 bp, 10 predicted proteins | sample 1579131 | NCBI WGS metagenome assembly OHUF01 (sample SAMEA3879553, study PRJEB24766) | human gut metagenome | biome: human-associated habitat; feature: feces | place: USA | collected 1985/1987 | reverse complement strand
GATGGCTGAGGCTGAGGCAGCAGCTGACGGAAGCAGCGCGGACAACGCTGAGGCAGCCGACGGCGCCAAGGACGGCAGTGCTTCCAAAGAGGCAGGTGTCGATGTGGAGAAGGCTCCGGAGATTACCATTGACGATTTCTTCAAGACACAGCTTAGAATTGGTCAGATTATCAAGTGTGAGAATGTTGAGAAGTCAAAGAAGCTTCTCTGCTCACAGGTCAGGATGGGCAGCGAGGTGCGCCAGATTGTATCCGGTCTCAGACCTTACTATACAGCAGAAGAAATGGTCGGTAAGAAGGTTGTGGTTGTCGCTAACTTAAAGCCTGCCAAGCTTGCGGGAGTGCTCTCAGAGGGCATGCTTCTGTGCGCTGAGGACGCAGAGGGCAAGCCTGTGCTTCTCACAGCGGAGAAGGATGTACCTAACGGAGTAAGCATCGGATAATATCAATTAAGAAACAATGGCTGAAAATATCATGGGAATATTCGAATCACACGCTCATTATGATGATGAGGCGTTCAATGAAGACCGCAGGGAGCTTTTAAAAGAGCTCCCTGAAAAGGGTATAGAGTATGTTGTCAATGTCGGTGCCTCCATGGAATCGACTAAGAGCAGCATTGCACTTGCCGATGAATACGATTATATATACGCGGCGGTGGGTGTACATCCGAATGAGACGGCTCCGCTTACGGAGGAGTTCATACAGTATATGAAGGATGCGGCACTGCACAATAAGAAGGTTGTCGCCGTGGGTGAAATCGGACTTGATTATTACTGGAATGAGCCTGAGGCGGACATCCAGAAAAAATGGTTTATAAGGCAGTTAGACCTTGCACTTGAGGTTGATAAGCCTATTATAATTCACAGCCGCGAGGCGGCGAAGGACACAGCGGATATCCTTCTGAGCAATGAATACAAGGCACTACGCGGAGTAATTCACTGCTATTCGTACTCTCCGGAGATGGCAAAGCAGTATCTTGCTGCCGGATATTATCTTGGCGTTGGCGGTGTTGTGACCTACAAGAATGCGAAGAAGCTTGTGGAGACTGTGCAGCTGGCACCATTGTCAAGACTGCTTCTTGAGACGGACAGCCCATATCTTACACCTGTTCCGAACCGTGGCAGGAGAAACAGCTCCCTTAATCTTCCTTATGTTGTGGAGAAGATTGCACAGCTTAAAAATGTGAGCGGGGAAGAGGTAATTGCCGTCACGAACGAGAATGCGCGGAGGCTGTTCGGGATATAGGGTAATTGAGAAACTCAGTGTGTGACAGCAGTACGTTGTGTAATTTTGCTAGTACACTTCCGGATTATAAAATAGAAAGAGGAAAGACTTGGAAAACAAACATCTTGGAAATCCAACAAACACAAGAGAGATAATAGACAAATATGGTTTCATGTTTCAGAAGCGTTTCGGGCAGAACTTTCTCATTGATGGTAATGTTGTCGAGAAGATAGTCCGTGAGGCAGGCGTGACGAAGGATGATTTTGTCCTTGAGATAGGGCCGGGAATCGGAACCATGACACAGCTTCTGTGCGAGAATGCGCGTGAGGTTGCGGCGGTGGAGATTGACACCAACCTTATCCCTATCCTTAAGGAGACACTTGCGGCTTATGACAATGTGACGGTAATTAACGAGGATATATTGAAGGTCGACATTGCGGCGCTTGCAAAAGAAAAGAATGGCGGGCGTCCGATAAAGGTTGTGGCGAACCTTCCGTATTACATAACAACCCCTATCATTATGGGACTTTTTGAGAATCATGTTCCGATCAAGAGTATTACAGTTATGGTTCAGAAAGAAGTTGCAGACCGTATGCAGGTGGGACCGGGAACGAAGGACTATGGTGCACTGTCTCTGGCTGTGCAATATTATGCGAAACCATATATTGTGGCAAATGTACCACCGAACTGCTTTATGCCTCGTCCGAAGGTTGGATCTGCGGTAATCCGTCTGGAACGTTATGAAGAACCACCGGTGAAGGTAAAGGATGAAAAGCTTATGTTCCGTATTATCCGTGCCTCCTTTAACCAGAGAAGAAAGACTTTGGCAAATGGACTGAAGAATTCGGCAGAACTTGACTACACGAAGGAAGAAATCGAGGCAGCGATTGAAGCACTCGGAAGAGGTGCATCTATTCGAGGGGAAGCCCTTACGCTGGAAGAATTTGCAAAGCTGGCAGACTTTCTTTATGATTGCAGATAAAATAATATTAAAGGAATTTACAAAGTTGCTGTTTACAAAAATGTAGTGGACAGCAACTTTATTCTTCTTCACTTTTTGATTCATAAAGATTTAATATTCAGTTAATTGTTTACTAGACGGATATCTAGTATAATTAAAAGATAAAAGACATTAGAAGAAACAAGAGAAGGAGGAAGAGCCCATGGCCAAAGATATTAACAGCATATTTTTTGACATCACTCCGGAGATTGAAGAACTTGCTCTGAAATGTGAAACGAACAATGCAATTGACAAAGAACTCTATACCAAATACGAGGTAAAAAGAGGACTTCGAGATCTGAACGGTAAAGGTGTACTTGCCGGATTGACAAATATATCCGATGTGTGTGCAACAAAGATTGTAGACGGTGTATCCGTACCGTGTGCAGGTAATCTTTATTACAGAGGTTACAATATTAAAGATCTTGTAAGCGGATTCCTTGAGGCGAAACATTTTGGATTTGAGGAGATTGCATATCTGCTTCTTTTTGGAGAGCTTCCGAATCAGAAGGAACTTGAGAATTTTAAGGATATGATAGCTGACCGCCGGATGCTTCCACCGAATTTTGTACGTGACGTGATCATGAAGGCTCCGAGCCGTGATATGATGAACAGTATTACAAGAAGTATTCTTCAGCTTTATTCTTACGACGACAAAGCGGATGATACAAGCATTCCGAATGTACTGCGCCAGAGTCTGAATCTGATCAGCCAGTTCCCAATGCTTATGGTTTACAGCTATCTTGCTTACAATTATAGAATGGGTGAAGACCTGTATATTTATGCACCGAAAAAAGAACTGTCTATGGCAGAGAATATTCTGATGATGCTCAGAGAAGATCGTCAGTATACAGAACTTGAGGCGAAGATCCTTGATATGGCTCTTGTTCTTCATATGGATCATGGCGGTGGTAACAACTCAACATTTACAACGCATGTTGTTACATCTTCAGGAACAGATACTTATTCTACAATTGCAGCAGCTATGGCGTCCTTGAAAGGACCAAAACATGGTGGTGCGAACGTAAAAGTAACACAGATGTTTGAAGATATGAAGACGCAGCTGACAGACTGGCAGGATGATGATCAGATCAGAGCTTACCTTGAGGCACTGCTGGAGAAGAGAGCGTTTGATAAGAGAGGTCTGATCTATGGAATGGGACATGCGATTTATTCTGTATCCGACCCAAGAGCGGAGATCTTCAAGAAGTTTGTAAAGCAGCTTGCATATGAAAAGGGCCACGAGGCAGAATATGCACTGTATGAGAAAGTAGAGAAGATGGCACCGGAGATCATTAGCGAGAGACGTAAGATGTATAAAGGTGTTAATGCGAACGTAGATTTCTACAGTGGACTTGTTTATAGCATGCTTGATCTTCCACCGGCATTATATACTCCAATTTTTGCGGCAGCACGTATCGTTGGATGGAGTGCACACAGACTGGAAGAGTTGAAGAATGTAGATAAGATTATACGTCCGGCTTATAAGCCGCTTGCACCATATCGTGATTATATCAAATTAGATGACAGGTAGTGAATGAACGATGAGAGATGAGTTTTATTTCCCTTCAAAGGATGGCAATACGGAGATCCATACGATTGAGTGGAAACCGGAAGGAGAAGTGAAAGCTGTCCTGCAGTTAAGCCATGGAATGGTGGAATATATTAAGAGATACGATGAATTTGCAGAATTCATGTGTAGTCATGGATATTATGTCGTTGGAAACGATCATTTAGGACATGGAAAATCTGTGCAGAGCAAGTCGGAGTATGGATTTTTTAACGAAAAATATGGAAATGCATGCGTGATCGGAGATATGCATACACTTCGTCAGCGGACGATGAAGAAATATCCGGATGTACCTTACTTTATGTTAGGACATAGCATGGGCTCAAGTCTTTTGCGCCAGTATGTACAGATGTATGGAAATGGGCTGGCGGGAGCAATGTTTATCGGAGTTGTAGCAGATCAGCAGAGAGCGACACTTCAGTTTGGAAGAAGACTGTGTAGGACACTGGCGATGTTCCGTGGCTGGCATTATAAAAGTAAACTGGTGGATAGAATGGCAGTCGGTGCCTATAATAGGAAATTCAAGAATCCAAAGACACGCGCGGACTGGGTAACCAGTGATGAAGAACATCTGGAAAAATATATTTCAGATCCACTGTGCTCCTTTGTCTTTACAGTGAACGCGTATTATAGCATGTTTACCGGGATGCTTATAATGGAGAAAAAAGAAAGTATCTATATGATTCCGAAGCAGCTTCCAATCCTTTTCGCAGCCGGTGCCGAAGATCCGGTTGGAGGATTCGGAAAAGGCGTAAGGAAGGTTTATGAGAAATACAAAGCGGCCGGAATCCAGGACATCAGTCTAAGACTGTATGCCGGTGATCGTCATGAACTGCTTAACGAGACAGATCGGGAGCAGGTATATGAAGATCTTCTCGAGTGGATGGAAGAACGTAGAAAAATAAATTATTAGTTTATATTTTTTCATAATCTGTTTATATTTTTTCGTATTCTTTAAGAAAGCACTCATACTTTTGACACATTTTCCGGATATACTAATATCAAGATAGTTGATAAGAGAAAATCAATTATCTTCCCCCCTCATAAAGTTGTGACACAGGAAAGTGTCAACACTTTACTCTCATTCCTTTAGATAACTATAAACACAACGAAGCCCGTTAGCCGAAAGGTTAGCGGGCTTTCGCGTTGCAGTGATAACTTAGATGATGCCAGAATATAGGTGGTGTTATATATAAAACAATCCTGCACGACATCATATGAAAACACAAAAAGTAAGACCCGAGCACCTCACTGCTTCAGCAGATCGGCAATCGGGTCTTCTTTTTATTATCTAAAGGAATGAGAGTAAAGTCGACATCCCGGCACACCGGGATGCCATTACTTTATGAGGGGGGAGATAGTTGTTTATCAACTATCTGAGTCTTAGTATAGACAGAAAATGTGTCAAAATTATGTTCAAACATTAAAAGAAAAATAAATTAAATAAAATAAACTTAATCCTGAACGCTTACAAACACTTCATAGACCTTCTTGAGTGATTTATGAAGATAAGGTTTGTACTCTTCCATAGAAACAGGTTTCTCATGAAGGATACAGTTGTAACTTGTTGAACTGATCAATTCAATTAGTGTAAAAAGTAAGAGATCCGGATTCTCACAGTTTACATTATATTTTACAAGTGAATTTCTGTAGTGATCATAAAATTGCCTGGACACTACAGAACCTGTTCCGACAGCATCCTGGAAAACTCCCCAGGAGAGATTCTTTGACAAAAATTTTAACAAGGACTGCTGTTTCTGGAAACGGTCAATAATATAGTCTGTTAAAAAAAGAATCTCTTCTTCTAAAGAATTAATCTCAGTTCCTTCAAGCTGCTTGTGTGCATCATCAAAAAGCTGACAGGCTTTGTATGCGATCAATTTATCTCTTAAATCATACTTGTCTTTGAAATAAAGATAGAATGTCCCCTTTGCCAGACCGGCCTGATTCACGATGTCGGATACAGTTGTTTTGGCAAAGCCTTTTCCGGTGAACAGGTCAAATGCAGTCTGGAGCAGTGTATTCATTTTCAGCTTTTTATTATCATCTACTTTTCCCATAATCTCAATGACCTCCTTTGTGTGTCTTTAGTGAGTGTAATATATAATACAAACTTTGCCAATAAGAGGTTTTCATAAAAATACATTCTGTGAAAAATTCCTATTGTCTTTTTACTAGTATGGCACAAAATTCCCAAAAGTCAATAAAAATGACTATTTTTCATTTTTTAACAAAAAAATATTGACTAATGGTCATTTCGAGCTATACTATAAGAGACTTGAGTAGTGAGACAGTATAGGAGATGATACAAATGGTTAAAGTTGGCAAATGGATTGCCAAACACAGAGTTCTGATGTTGATCATCGGATTTCTTCTGATTATCCCGTCGGTCATCGGGATGGCAAAGACACGTGTAAACTATGATTTGCTCAGTTATCTGCCGGAGCATCTGGAGACAGTAAAGGGTCAGGATATTCTGGTGGATGAGTATGGAATGGGCGCGTTCTCCATGGTTGTGGTAGAGAACATGGACATGAAGGATGTTCAGAAGCTTGAAGATCAGTTCAGTGAAGTACCGCATGTAAAAGATGTACTCTGGTATGACGATGTAGCTGATATCAGTCTTCCGGTGGAGATGATCCCAAATGATTTAAAGGAGGCGTTTTTCAAAGGCGATGCCACGATGATGCTTGTATTGTTTGATAATACAACATCTTCTGATGAAGCTATGGATGCTGTCGGACAGATGAGAAAGCTGGCGAATGATCAGTGCTTTATCAGCGGTATGACAGGAGTTGTTACAGATATTAAGAATCTGGCACTTAAAGAACTTCCGGTTTATGTGGTGATTGCAGCACTTTTAAGTCTGGTCGTACTTGAACTGACAAGCGGATCTTTCGTAGTACCGATTTTATTTCTGATCAGTATTGGGCTTGCGATTCTCTACAATCTTGGAAGCAACATTTTCCTTGGAGAGACTTCGTATATCACAAAGGCATTGACTGCGGTATTGCAGCTGGGTGTGACAATGGATTATTCCATTTTCCTCTTGAACAGCTACGAGGAAAACAAGAAGCGTTTTCCGGGAGAGAAAGAACGTGCCATGGGACATGCGATTTCCAATACATTTAAGTCTGTGGCAGGAAGCTCTGTTACGACAGTAGCCGGATTCGTAGCGTTGTGTGTTATGACATTTGCACTTGGCCGAGATCTTGGTATCGTTATGGCAAAAGGCGTATTGATCGGTGTGATCTGTTGCGTAACAGTTTTACCTTCTCTGGTTCTTGTATTTGATAAACCAATTGAGAAGACAAAACATAAACTGTTGCTCAGCAACATGGATAAGCCATCAGCTTTTATTACAAAGCACTATAAAGTATGGATCGTTGTTTTCCTGGTACTTTTATTCCCGGCTATTTATGGAAATAATCACACAAAGATTTACTACAACATTGCAGATTCACTCCCGTCCACACTGGACAGTAATGTGGCGAATGCAGAACTTAAGAAAGACTTTGATATGAGTAATATTCATATGGTTATGTTAGATAGAAGTATGGATGCAAAACAGAAGTCGAAAATGTTCGATGAGATTGATTCTGTGAAGGGTGTCAAGTGGACGATCAGTATGAATTCGCTGATTGGACCGGCAGTGCCGGACTCTATGATACCAAATGATATCAAAGAAATGCTGCAAAGCGATGATTACGAGCTTGCATTTGTATGCTCGGAATATGAATCAGCAACAGAGGAAGTCAATACACAGATTGCATCGATCGATAAGATTGTAAAATCTTATGATAAAAATGCGATGGTAATTGGAGAAGCTCCTTTGATGAAAGACTTGGAGGATGTAACCAATGTGGATCTGGTAAATGTAAATGCACTTTCAATTGCAGCGATATTTATCATTATTATGATTATCTTCAAATCAATATCACTGCCAATCATATTGGTGGCAGTTATTGAATTTGCAATTATGGTTAATATGGCAATCCCGTTTTATCAGGGAACAAGCCTTCCATTTGTTGCAAGTATAGTAATTGGAGCAATTCAGTTGGGAGCAACTGTAGATTATGCAATTCTAATGACGACCCGCTATCAGAAAGAGCGTCAGCGTGGACGAGATAAGATGGAAGCAATCAGTATTGCCCATAAAACCAGTATGCCGTCAATTATCAGCAGCGGATTAAGTTTCTTCGCGGCAACATTTGGAGTAGCCTGTTACTCACAGGTTGAAATGATCGGTTCTATTTGCACTTTGCTTGCGCGAGGCGCGATTATCAGTATGGTTGTTGTAATCCTGATATTGCCGGCGATGTTTATGATATTTGACAAAGTAATATGTAAGACGTCCATCGGATTCCTCGGTGGAAAAAAGTAGAAAGGATGTAAGAATCATGAACAAAAACAGAAAAATCAAACGTGGACTCACAACTTCTCTTGCCGTTGGAATGTCAGTAATGATGGGCGCTGTGCCGGTCTTTGCTGCAGGAACAAGTTCTGACGCAGATGCAGTTTATAAGGAAGAGACAGTTTATGTAAATGCAGACGCAACAGGAACAATTGATGAAGTAACAGTATCTAACTGGCTGAAGAATTCAGGCAGTGTATCAGGGAGCCTGACAGATGCAAGTACTCTGAAAGATATTAAGAATGTAAAAGGTGATGAAACATTCAAAGAATCCGGAGATACATTGACATGGAATACAGACGGTGAAGATATTTATTATCAGGGAACAACAGATCAGGATCTTCCGGTTTCTGTAAAGCTTACTTACTATCTGGACGGAAAAGAAATCAAACCGGTAGATTTGAAAGGAAAAAGCGGACATCTGAAGATTCAGGTGGATTATACAAATAAAGAGAAGAAAACAGTCAGCGTAGATGGAAAACAAGAAGAAGTTTACACACCATTTGTCATGATGACGGGAATGATCCTTCCGAATGAAACATTTAACAATGTTACGATTGATAACGGAAAAGTTATTTCTGATGGAAGCAAGAATATCGTAGTCGGATTCGGAATGCCTGGCATGAAAGAAAGTTTGAATCTGGACGAAAGCAAAACAGAAGATCTGACAATCCCGGAAAGTCTCTGCGTGGAAGCTGATGTGACAGATTTCACAATGTCTTCTACATTTACAGTGGCACTTACCGATCTTCTTGATGACATTGATTTTGATAATATCGTAGATGTTGATTCACTGAAGAGTTCCTTAGATGAACTGGAAGATGCAGCACTTCAGTTAGTAAGTGGATCTGACACACTTGCAGACGGAGCCGGAACACTTGCAGACGGTGTCAACAGCTATACAGAAGGTGCGGATACTTTGAATGATGCAATTCAGAAGTACCTTGGAAGCAATGGAGAACTGAACGGAAGCGTGACAGAGTATGTGAATGGTGTCAATAAAGTTGTCAAAGGCGTGCAGGATTATACAGACGGAACAAATGCACTGGCTGACGGAGTTACAGCTTATATTGGCGGTGAACAGCAGCTGGCAGCAGGTGCCGCGAAACTGAGCCAGCTCAGCAGCGGACTGAAAACAGTACAGGGAGCGATCAGTCAGCTGAATGCAGCGATTGACGGAGAAGGAGCAGCGACAGAAGATATTCAGGTAGCAGCCGGCCAGCTGGCAGCGGGAACAGCACAGCTGAAAGCAGCACTTGGAAGCAAAGAGGTTCAGGCACTTTTGGGTCAGGTAGGAAATATGTTGGCGACAGGAACTGAAATGATCAATCAGACAGAGAAGCTTGGAACAGCGCTGAATGATGGAATTGCAACACCGGTTCAGAATATTGCAGCTAACCTCACAAGTCTGAGTCAGCAGCTTGGAATGATTAACCAGCAGCTTGCTACTTTGGACACAACTTGTCAGAGTGCAGTAGATGATCTGAATGCAAAGATCAGAGATTATAATGATAAGGTTGATACAGCAAAAAATGCAGCAGCAAACAGCAAAGCAACAATTGATTCTGCAGTCAGTGAATTACAGGCGAAGAAAGATCAGACAACAGACGAGACTGCAAAAGCGGATCTTCAGGCAGCAATTGATAAATTAAATGCAGCAAAGAGCGCGGCAGACGGATTGAGCGGACTCGAGAAGGCAAGCGAAGTTAGTGTGACAATTCCAACAATTGATACAACAGCGATCCAGCAGGAGATGGGAGCAATCAGTGTGTCAATGAAAACATTTCAGCAGACAGCACAGACACTGACAGCTCAGTTTCCGGCAATGCAGGAGAAACTTCAGACAATCACAAGTATGAAGGATAAACTTCCGGCGGAAGCAATCGGACAGTTATCAGAATCTGTAGATCAGCTGGATGCAGGAATGCAGGGATTAAATATAGCAATCGGAACATTTTCATCTAACCTTGGTGAGTTAAACAAATCTGTACAGGCACAGTTCCCGGCAGCAGTTACGGGTATTCTTGAACTGAACGGTGGATTCTCACAGTTGAGTGCAAATAATGACGCACTTTTAGCAGGAGCCAACAAACTGAAAGCTAACAGTTCAACACTGGTAGCAGGAGTTCAGACACTTCAGAGCGGAACAAACCAGCTGGCAAGCGGACTAAATACACTGGGAAGCCAGATGTCATCCGGAGCGGCAAAACTTTCACTGAACAGCGCAGCCCTTCGTGAAGGTGCAGCAACTCTTCAGTCAGGAGCAAGAGAACTCGCAGACGGTATGGAGAAGTTCGACCGTGAAGGAACAAGCAAATTAAAGAGCACAGTAGAAGACGAACTTGGTGATGTACTTGACCGTTTCGATGCACTTACATCGGATGATTGTACTTATACAACATTCAGTGGAAAAGACAGCGGAATGGAAGGAAACGTGAAATTCGTAATCGAGACAGAAGCAATCGAGTAAATCGTATCATCTCTATAATATAGGAAAAACGGAGAAATCCCCGACCAGGATTTCTCCGTTTTGTTACTGTGTCAATCAGCGGAGTGATTGACACGGGAGTGAACAGTAACTCCGTTTTTCGTTTTGGAATTTGCCATCACAAGAAGGGATTGCAAAAAATACCATTATGTAGTAGTCTGTCTATAGAGATGCTATTGAATGCACAGTAGAACAAATTGATAGTAGAAATTATGGTATGTGGGGAAGATATGGAAGGAAATTTAACAAAGGGTCCTATTTTAAAGACCTTGACAAAGTTGGCGATACCGATTATGGCATCGTCATTTTTAGGGACATTGTATAATCTTACAGATATGGCATGGATCGGTCTGCTTGGTTCGAAGGCAGTTGCCGGAGTTGGTGTCGGAGGAATGTACACCTGGCTGTCACAGGGACTGGCATCCATGGCTCGAATGGGCGGACAAGTTCAAGTAGCGCAATGCATCGGAAAAGGAAATAGAGACGAGGCGAATAAATATGCACAGACCGCAGTACAGTTAGCTACATTGATGGGATTAGTATATGCGGCAATTGTATTGCTGTTTTTACATCGACTGATCGGCTTCTTTCATTTGGATGATGCAGAAGCAATTGCGGCTGCACTTTCTTATACAAGAATTGCCTGTGGTTTGATCGTATTTTCATTTCTGACATTTACATTGACAGGTATTTATACTGCACAGGGAGATTCAAAGACTCCATTTATTGCGAACCTGATCGGGCTGGTAATTAATATGATCCTGGATCCGGTACTGATTCTTGGACCGGGGCCACTTCCTGAATTGGGTGTGGCAGGTGCAGCAATTGCGACTGTAACAGCGCAGGGAATTGTAATGAGTGTAATGATCATCGGAATCTTTGTGCAGAAGAAGGATAATGTATTAAAAGGAATTCGTCTGTTTGCAAGAATTCCGATGGAATATGTAAGTGGAATCTGCAAGATCGGAATTCCGACAGCACTTCAGGGAATGGCTTATTGTGTAATCTCAATGGTACTTGCACGTATGGTATCCGTCTTTGGTGCTGAGGCAGTTGCAGTACAGAGAGTCGGTGGTCAGATTGAATCGATCTCATGGAATACGGCGGATGGATTCGCTGCGGCGCTGAATGCATTTGTTGGACAGAACTATGGAGCCAACAAGATGGATCGTGTTAAGAAAGGATACAGAGCATCTTTATGGACAGTTGGTATTTGGGGATTGATAATTACAGCAATATTTGTATTTGTTCCAAAACCAATCGCAAGAATTTTTTTCCATGAAGCAACAGCAATTGAAATCGCAGTGGATTACCTCATAATCGTAGGACTCAGTGAAGCATTTATGTGCGTAGAGCTTATGACGGTTGGGGCATTGTCCGGACTTGGAAAGACACATCTGTGCAGTGTGATTTCAATTATATTTACAGGAGCGAGAATTCCATTGGCGATTCTCCTTTGCAGAACAGCACTCGGACTTAATGGAATCTGGTGTGCAGTTTCATCGACATCCATTGTAAAAGGTATTATCTTTGTAGCAACATTCTTCTGGATTACAAGAAGTTCAAGAATACTTAAGAATAATAGCAGGCTTTGATTAAGAAAAGCCTGCTATTATTCTTTTATAAAAGATGATAGTTCAAGGAAGATATTGGAGGAAAAATGAAAATAGAAAAACAATGGGAAAATAATAGAAGTAAAATGATATCAAATATTGTATTTGGAGCATATCTCTTCTTACTGACATGGCTTGTGCTGTTTAAGTTTGCATTTACTATAGAAGAAATCCCACATTTAAGACAACTAAATCTAATCCCATTTCATTACGAAACAAGTGTTGCGTTTATAACACATATGAAAGAGGTTATATACAATATACTGATATTTGTTCCGGCAGGAGTTTACTTCACTGCATTTCTGGGTAAAAGAAAATGGTGGTTGGGGATTGGAGCATCATTTTTTGTGAGCCTGACATTTGAGACAGTACAGTGGATATTCTCTATTGGCGTAAGCGATATTACAGATTTAATCGGAAATACACTTGGCAGTGGGGTGGGAGCAGTGCTCTTTGCATTTCTTGGAAAAATATTGCCAAAGAAGAGAATGAGCATGATCAATGGAATCGGAGCAGTGGTTGAGGTGGTCGGAATTGCATTACTGAGTATGCTGTTTGTGACAAATAAGTAAGCATGCAATATTCGTAGCATTTGGGAACGCAGTTTACGCATCTGCAACAACCGAAAGAACTGACGTCCTTTCGGTTAAGGGCATTCGCCCTATGTTCCCCAACCCTATCAGCTTACTGCAAGCAAGCTTGCAATAGCTGTTAGTGTTTGGGAACGCAGATGCTAATTTTTCAGAATATTCTGAATTGCATGAAATATATAAAAAACATTGACAATTAAAAACAGCTGTGATAAGATAACTTTCGTCGCTGAGGAACAGCAAAGAAAACAACAGAGGAACGGAAGATGAAAGAAGACGCGGAGGCGGGACATTCTTGATCGGAAGGAAACTGGAAGATTTAAAAATCAATGAAATGATTGAAAAATAAATCAAAAAAGTTGTTGACAAAGAGTTCTGAAAGTGATATCCTAAATAGGCTGTCGCGTGAGACGGCAAAGGAAAGCTCGAAAAGAGCGACAAAGAAAAATAAAAAAGTTCTTGACAAAGACAAAAGCTTTTGATAAAATATAAAAGCTGTCGCTTGAAAAGAACGACACAAACAAAGAACCTTGATAACTGAACAATAGACAACAACAACCCTTGAAAATTTCTTTAAGAGAAGATTTTTAAGAACGGTTTTTAAACAAACCAAAACAACAGTAAAAAGGGAAGAATTAGCTAGTTAGTTGGTTCTGAACTGGATACAAACACTTTTAACGAGAGTTTGATCCTGGCTCAGGATGAACGCTGGCGGCGTGCTTAACACATGCAAG
>OHUF01000726.1_pt1 | contig 13651 bp, 10 predicted proteins | sample 1579131 | NCBI WGS metagenome assembly OHUF01 (sample SAMEA3879553, study PRJEB24766) | human gut metagenome | biome: human-associated habitat; feature: feces | place: USA | collected 1985/1987 | reverse complement strand
CAGGGATTCTCTCAAGTGCCATAACAGCACACGCACCAGCAGCCTCTGCAATCTTAGCCTGTTCAGGAGTAGTAACATCCATGATTACGCCACCCTTTAACATCTGTGCAAGTCCTTTGTTTAGTTCATATTGTGAATTTGTTGTCATAACTGACCTCCTTGAAAATGAATTTTATGAATTGATTTTCACATATAATATTGCACAACTGGTCATAAAGAAATATCCAATTTAATAAAAATGTCACATGCCAGAACAAGGTCAGAATAAATCAGGAATATGGTCAGATGAAAACTGAACATAAAAAATTGTCGAATTATGTCGAACGAAAACTGTCAGTCTGATTAGTAATCAGCAGCTTTTTGTATTATAATAGAACATATTTTATAAATATGTAGGAGAGGGAAAGTAAGTGCGTAGGATTAAAAGCTTTTTGATTATAATATGTATGCTAAGCATTTATGCAGCTTCTTTTTATGGCTGTGGAAAAAAAGAATGGTCAGACAGCCACAATAATGAGGCTGGATTGCCGGAAATAGTCATAGGAAGTGATAACTATCCGCCATATAATTATGTTGATACAGATGGCAATGCTACTGGAATTGATGTTGAGCTTGCTACGGAAGCATTTAAAAGAATGGGCTATAAGGCCAGATTCATATATATTGACTGGGAGGATAAGAAGAATCTTCTTGCTGACAGAACAATTGATTGTGCATGGGGAAGCTTTAGCATGGATGGCAGGGAGAATGAATACAGATGGGCAGGACCTTATATGACCAGCCGTCAGGTTGTTGCTGTGAATATGGAAAGTGATATATATTCTCTTGAGGATCTGGAAGGAAAGACGATTGCAGTACAGACTACAACAAGACCTGAGAAGATATTTCTTAGCAAGACTGATGAGCGTATCCCGGCTATAAGGTCATTAATAGCTTTGCAGAAGAGAGAACTTATATATCCTTTTTTAAGCAAAGGCTATGCAGATGCTCTGGCAGCTCATGAAACTGCAATACGCCAGTACATGGAAGATTATAATATTAAGTTCAGGATTCTTGACGAACCATTAGAGACAGTAGGACTGGGAGTAGCATTTGACAAAAATGATGACCGTGGGATAGAGAAGCAGCTTACAGAAATTCTTAACCAGATGAGAAATGATGGTACAGAGAAGAAGATAATCAGCAGATATATTCCTGATGCTGATAAATATCTGGAGGTGGACAGTTATGGAAAATAATACCATTACCAGAAAGAAAAGAAAAAGAATATGGCCGATTGAGATTATAGCAGGCCTGTTTATAATGATGATTGTGTTTTTTATTGCTGTAAATGTTGATATAAAAACTACACAGGAAACACTTTCAGATACTGCGCATTATATTAATGAACAGTGCAACAGCTTTACAAGACTTAATCTTGCGTCAGAAACCAAGAGCCTGCTCAGGGTAATTGAAAGTGCGCAGCAGATAAAACATAATATCACATATGAGCGCAGCCTTTCAGATAAAGATATATTTACAGAAGAATTTATCAAAAAGAATATGCAGGAATGTTATCTGACGGCAGTTATAATCATGGATTCAAAAGGTAATCTTATAGCACAGGAATATACAGATGAATATGGTGCAGATGAGCTTAACGAATATCTTGACAGTACTTCACTTATTGATGTTGTTGATAATACTGAAAAAACATACGCAATAAGAATTGACTGTGAAGATGGTTCATATGTTGACCTTGCAGCATGTGGTATGGCGGATTCAAGTGGGATAGTTGTTGTTTATTACCACACACCGGCAGAGTATGTTAATAATTACAATCTTTCATTTACACATATATTATCAGGTTATGATGACAGGGAAGATGGAAAGATTGTTGTTACAAAGGGAAATCAGATAATAGCGTCTAATGATGACAGTATGGTTGGTGAAGATATTGATAAATATAATGTTATTAAGAAGATAAAGGAGACTGGTGCAAGTGGCAAAATAGTACATGCTGATAGTAACAGAAGGTGGGGTTCACATAATTATGGTCTTATGGAACGTGGGAGAGATTATTATGTGTATGTTTATATGCCGGAAAGAAATGTTTTTAAGACAACACCAAGAAATATGCAGTATACATTTGTTGCCTATATGTTTGCTGTACTTGTACTTAATATGATGCGCTGGAAAACGGTTCAGGGATATGAGCGTGAACAGTATGAAATGCAGCAGCAGTATGCAAAGACACTGCAGGAAAAAAATGAACAGCTACAGGAGGCAGTACGCCGAGAGGAAAAGGCTAATGCTGCCAAGACTGATTTCTTATCAAGAATGACACATGATATAAGGACGCCGCTTAATGGCATAATCGGATTGTTAAGAATTGATGAGAGCCATAAAGAAGATACAGATATGATTAATACTAACAGAAAGAAAATGTCAATAGCTGCTAATCATCTTTTATCACTTATTAATGACATTCTCCAGATGAGTAAGTTAGAGGATGGCCAGATTGAGCTTTCAAGAGAGATTGTGGATCTTAACAAGCTTGCAAAGGATATTATTACTATAGTTGAACAGCGTGCCTCAGATGCAGGTGTTAATATTAAGTATGACAAGGTGGCAGGAAAAGTTATGTATCCATATGTATACGGAAGTCCTCTGCATTTACGCCAGTTATTTTTAAATATATATGGTAACTGCATTAAATATAATAAAGCTGGAGGAAAGGTTTCAACATATTTTAAATGTATTGGAACACAGGATGGAATTGTTACATATGAATGGACTGTTACTGATACAGGAATTGGCATGAGTGAAGAATTTCTTGATCATATATTTGAACCATTTGTACAGGAAAAGACTGATGCCAGAAGTGTTTATCAGGGAACAGGACTTGGGATGGCTATTGTTAAGAGCTTGGTTGACAAAATGAATGGAACAATTAGTGTCACAAGCAAGGAAGGGGAAGGCTCAACATTTGTAATCAGAATTCCTTTCGAGATTGCAAGCAAAGTTGAAGAAATAACGGATGATAGGGAAAAGAGCAGTAATGATATTTCGGGAATTAAGATTCTGCTAGCAGAGGATAATGAACTTAATGCTGAGATTGCACAGACTCTTCTGGTGGATGAAGGCGCTAATGTTACTGTTGTCAGTGATGGTGAGCAGGCTGTCAGGGAATTTACAAGGTGTGCACCACATACATATGATGTGATTCTTATGGATATTATGATGCCAAAGCTTGACGGAATTGCAGCGACCAAAGCTATAAGAGCTATGGAAAGACCTGATGCTGTGGAGATTCCGATAATTGCAATGACAGCCAATGCATTTGAGGAGGATGCCAGAAAATGTGTTGAAGCCGGAATGAATGCACATCTGTCGAAGCCTTTACAGATGGATGTTGTAGTTGGTACAATTGCAGAGTATTATAAAAGATAATTATGCAGGATAAAGAAGCCTCTGCATAATACAATAACTGATAAAAGGGGATAGCTATGATATGTAGTAATTGTGGAGCAGATATAGGAGATAACGAGACTGCATGCCCATATTGTGGTGCTATGCAGTATGAGAATTCTGAACAGAAGTACATGAAAGACCTGTACAATCTGAATGAAGGAATGGAGAAGCTGGATAAGAATACCAGAAAATACATCATAAAAAGTACAATGAAAAGTGTAGGTATAGTATGTGCGGCAATAGCGGCAGCAGTTCTTGCCGGAAGTATGTTTGGATATGGTTCATATAAGAGTATGTATAATTCTTCACATAACAGGAAAGAGATACACCAGTCATTAGATTGGTACAATAACAATATAGGTGAACTTAATTCATTATATGAAAAGCGGGACTATGCAGGCATTTCAGAACTGACAGATAGTTATAAGGGCAGTTCAAGTGTTTTGGAAAAGTGGAGTCATTACAATTTTATTAATATTTATGATTATTATTATAAAAGGGTGGCAGACATCTATATTATGGTTCATAAAGGCGAAAAACTGAGTGATTATCAGTTTGGAACAGGCTTTGAAAAGTCACTTGACATGATATATTTCATTAATAATAAAAACGGATATAATTACCGTAGGTATGAGGGCTGTACGGCAGAAGAAAAAGAAACTGTGGACGGCTGGGTTGCAGAAGCACAGAGTTATCTTAAAAATGTTGCAAAGGCGACGGACAAAGAAATTAATGATATGCTTAATGAATTGTATCAAAATGGCTATTATGATTACAAGCTTGGAAAGAGCTACGAAGAGTCATTTTATAAAAAATATAATGAAGGAGGGAACAACTGATGAAATGTAATAATTGCGGTGCACCTATACAGATGAATCAGAAGTTCTGTCCTAATTGCGGCTCACCAAATGTGGAATTTAAGAAGCATATTGATGATATGGAACAATATAATAAAAAGTTTAACAGCACACGTTCCAAAGTAATTGGTAACAGCAAATGGTTTGTGAATTATATTGCACCAATAACAGCTCTTGTTATAACAATGACTGCACTTACACTGGCTATTATTGGTAAAAATTCAATGATTGGATATGATATAGCAAAAAAAAATCAGCAGAAATATTATTCATCCCATAGTGATGAAATCCAGACAAAACTAAAGCTTCTGTTAGAAGCAGGAGACTATGCAACTCTGTATAGTATGGATTATGTGGGAGATTGTTCAATAAAGGATAATGATGATAAATATGCATGGAATGATTTTTACAATGTCGCAGGTGATTATGTGTATATAAGAAAAGGTATAATAAGTATGATGGAAAGGAATAATTCATCATATTATGGCGACGAATATATGAATACGATTTCAAGGGCTGTTGCCGATATGGAAGATATTGTCAGCAGACGTTTAAATTTATCGTATCATAGTGTATCGAAAGAAAGTATTAAGTATATAAATGATATATATGAAAAATCACATAAACTGTTAAAGGCATACTGCAATCTGACAGATGAGGACATAGCCGGACTTCCTGATATGTCACAGGCAGATATACTTACACTCATTACAAGGAGGAGCTTTGAATGAGAAAAAAGAAGAAATTTAATATATCACTTCTGGCTTATGTACTGTGTGCAATTATGATTATTATTATAATCCCATGTGTTTCAGATATATCAGGTGATGTATTCAGGAGTAAAGGAAGAATGTCGGGCTATGAAGAAGACAGTCTTTATAATGATTTTATAGAAAATAATTATGAAGGGCTTCTTGAAAAGACAGAATATAACACAGGCATAGGCAAAGATATTGATAAAGATACGCAGGACTACTATACATTTGCCATTGCATATAAAAAAGCTGTTGATTACAGGGTGTATGTGAATAATGGAGAAAATGAGAAAGCAGAACAGGTGGTTAAAGATATAGATAATGCACAGTTTAATAATGTGCTGTTTAAGGAAGCACTTGAAAATGTAAAAAATATATATATTAGTAACGGACTGTCACAATAATGTGTTAATGTAATTGACTTTAAAAGAAAGATAACGAAGATAAACAGAGGATGATGAAGATGAGTAACACAGGAAGGAATAATATCATGACCGACAGGGTGTCATATTATTTTAAATCCCAGTGGAATATACTTCTGATAATAACGATATCTGGCCTTATATACAATCTCGGACTTCTTGCAGGTCCGTGGTTTGAAGGAAGAATGACAGGCTGTCTTGTTAATATACTTGGTGGAAAATCAACATTTACAGATATGCTTATTCTTGTAATATGTTATGTGATTGCAATTGCAGTAGTGCAGATATCAAGGTATATCAAGAGATTCTATGTAAGAAGATTCGCTAATAATGTTAATAAGAACATGAAAGAGGTTTTGTATAACAGCCTTGTACATAAGAGAAGACCACAGTTACAGGAAGAAGGAGCGGGAGATATTCTTACCAAGGCTATCCTGGATGTTGATGATTGTGCTGAAGGGATGAGAAAGTTCACAACTGAGATATTTGATACGGGTGTTGCGCTGGCAGCATATGCTGGAATGCTTCTTTTCTATGACTGGAGACTTGGACTTATATGTATGATATTCCCGCCGATATCTTATATTATTGCAGAAAAGATGAAGGCTGTTGTACAGAAGACAGGCGCAGAATATAAGGTACAGTCAGGAAGGCTTAGTGAGGCAACGCTTGACAGAGCAGAAAATGCGGTTACATATCGTGTATATGGCTGTGAGCAGGAAAGAAAACAGGCGTATGAAGATAATCTTACAGCCTATGAAAAGTCGGCAGTAAGGGCTAATATATGGGGAACAGCATTTCCTCCGATATACAAAGTTATAGCACTTGCCGGAGTTATATTTATATTATATTTTGGAAGCAGAAATGTTCTGGGAACAGGCTGGAAAGAATGGGATATTGCTATTTTAGCTACATATGTATCATGCTTTGCAAAGCTTTCTAAGAAGTCCTCACATGCAGCAAAGCTGTTTAATGCAGTACATAAGGCACAGGTGTCATGGAAGAGAATTAAACCGCTTATGAAGCATGAAAATTATGAAGATGCGGATAACAGTGTAAAGTGTGACTCACTTGAAGTAAAAGGACTTACATTTGCTTATCCGGAAGGCCATGATATATTCGAAAATGTAACATTTGAAGCAGAAAAAGGTGACATAATCGGAGTAACGGGTTCTGTTGCATGTGGCAAGTCAACTCTTGGAAAGGTGTTTTTATGTGAATATCCATATAAGGGGAGCATTAAGATTGCAGGCAATGAACTATCAGAACTTGATGATGCGAAAAAGGCAGGACTTGCAGCATATCTGGGACATGATCCGGAATTGTTTAATGATACAATTAGAAACAATATTCTTATGGGTGATGATGAGGATGTGGCTAAGCTTCTTAAGGCAGTGTGCTTTGACAAAGAAGTAAATGATATGGAAAACGGACAGGACACTTATGTTGGGAATACAGGTGTGAGACTGTCAGGAGGACAGGCACAGAGACTTGCACTTGCCAGAACACTCTGCCATAAGAAGCCGTTAGTTATATTAGATGATCCATTTTCAGCACTTGATAAGGACACTGAAAGAGAGGTATTTGCTAATATTAAAGAATACACCAAGGATTGTATTGTGATTCTTATTTCACACAGATTATATCTGTTCCCACAGATGGATAAGGTTATATGGATGGAGAACGGAAAAACCATAGCCGGTACACATGATGAGATTATGAATAAATGCCCACAGTATGCGGTTCTTTATAATGAACAAAAGGGAGGCGCATCTGATGAAGAATAAAAGTGTTGGCAGAGTTATATTGAACACAATAAAAGAAAAGTGGATGCTTACAGCAGGAATTGCAATTACTGTTGTTGGTGCAATTGTAATGGCACTGTTTCCACCACTTATTCTTGCAAAGATTATTGATACAGTTGCATCAGGTACAATGCCCACATTTTATATGGTTCTTATGTATTTCGGATTTCTTCTTGTAACCGGTTTTATGGAGAGTGCAAGAGAAACTTTTCTTACAGTATTCGGACAGAAGATTACACATTCATTAAGGAGTGCGTTGATGTATAAGTACAGCTGTCTTACAACAAGCGGTCTTACAAGTCAGGAGCCGGGAACTGTTGTTTCAAGATTCGTTGGTGATGCTGATACAGTTGAGAATTTGTTTACATCAGGAATTATCAGTATGTTTGCTGATGCCTGTAAGATAATAAGTATAGTTGCTGTTATATGGTTTAAGAATAAGGGACTTGCCATTGTGCTTCTTGTTATTCTTCCATTCCTGTTCGTATTCACAAGAATTATTCAGAAGAATATGCTGGCAGCACAGATTGAGAACAGAAAAGCTGTAGGAAGAGCATCAGGACATGTGCCGGAAACTCTTCACAACATAAGAACAATACATACACTTGGCAAGGAAAATTATATGGCAGAAAGATACGATGAATATATATGTGAAAGTTACGCAGCAGTTGAGAAAACTAATTTCTATGATGCAGTATATTCACCTGTAATTCTTACTCTCAATGCAATTGTTGTTGCTGTGGTAATGCTTTTTTCAGCATCAGGTAACCAGACAGTGCTTGCATTTTTTGGCATGTCAGCAGGTACAGCAGTTGCGGTAATTAATTATATTTCACAGATATTTGCTCCTGTTGAGAGTCTTGGTATGGAGATTCAGACTATACAGTCAGCAATAGCCGGAGTACATAGAATAAATGAATTTTTCGAGATGGATGAATTATCAGTTAAGAAGGATTCATACATTGCAGACAATACAGCCATGGAAGCTGACAGTGATGTGATTGTCGATTTCAATAATGTAACATTCGCTTATGATGATAAAAATGTTGTGGAGAACTTAAGTTTTTCTGTTAAGGAGGGCGAGCAGGTTACTCTTTCGGGAAGAACAGGTACAGGAAAGAGTACAATATTCAAGCTCCTTCTTGGGCTTTACGAGCCGGATAAAGGAAGCGTATCAATTGCAGGTCAGAAGGCTACGGCTATTCCGGATAGTGAAAAGAGGAGAATATATGGATATGTTGAGCAGACTTTTCATATGGTTCCAGGAACTGTCAAAGACCAGATAACACTGAATGATGTATCAATTACTGATGAAGATGTAATTGAAGCAGCTAAGGCAGCAGGTATTCATGATGCAATTATGGAACTTGACAATGGATATGATACTATATGCAAGCCAGAAGATTTCTCACAGGGACAGTGGCAGTTATTGTCAATTGCAAGGGCTGCAGCAGCAAAGCCTGAACTGCTTCTGCTAGATGAGATAACAGCTAATCTTGATGCTGATACTGAGAAAAATGTGCTTGATGCATTAAACAGGGTAAGCAAGAACAGGACTGTTATATCAATATCTCACAGAACTAATGCAAAAACGGGAAGAATTATAGAAATAGTTTAATTTTATTAATGTTTCTACTGGCTTATTATGCATTAAAGAAGTATAATACCCATACAATATTATGTTCAAATGAGAAAGTTGGTATGTTTTATGAATAATAGATGGGTTAAATATTTAATGGCAGGTTCTGTTACAGTTCTTATGGTGCTGGTGATAATATTTATCATCAGATCTGTTAAGGAGAACAGTCTGGCGGTGTCATGCCCTGATACTTTAGTTGTTGAGTATGGAAGTACTGATGATGAAGCGGATATTAATGAAACTATTAAAAAGAATGTACTTAGAAAGAAAGATAATAAGACAAATATAGAGATTGAGGGAAATGTTGATGTCACAAAGCTTGGAAAGTATGACATTAAGATTGTTGCGTCAAGAAAGAAGAAACATATTTCTAGAAAAGTAGCAGTAAAAGTTGTGGATACCCAGGCACCTGTTATCAGTCTTTCAGGAGATACAGAGATTACCTTAGAAGCTGGAAGTAATTATGAAGAAGCAGGATTTTCTGCAGTTGATAATTATGATGGTGATATTACAGATAAAGTGGAGACTTCTGCGGAGGTTGACACATATACAACAGGGGATACTACAATTGTATATTCAGTTAAGGATTCTTCTGGTAATGAAGCATTTACAGAACGTGTTATACATGTAGAAGATACTACAGCACCACAGATATCACTTACTGGTGGTGAGGTGTATTATATCAGGATGGGAGATACATATAGTGAACCAGGGTATATAGCTGTGGATATGTGTGATGGAGATGTAACTGACAAGGTATCAGTATCTGGGAATGTTGATACAGCTAATGCAGGAAAATATACAGTAACATACAATGTATCTGATAATTGTGGTAACGAATCTGAAGTGCAAAGAACTGTGAAGGTAGTTGCACCAATGTCAGATGATGCAGTTAATCCGGGTGATAAAGTTGTTTATCTGACTTTTGATGATGGCCCCGGACCATATACAGAAAAGCTGCTTGATATTCTTGACAGATATAATGTTAAGGCAACATTTTTTGTTACTAATGGAAAACCGGACTATCAGAATCTTATTGCCCAGGAAGCACAGCGGGGGCATACTGTTGCAATACATTCAGCATCACATGATTATGCAAAGATATATCAGAGTGTAGACGCATATTTTGCAGATTTTGATGAGATGAACAGTATTATAACTGCACAGACTGGAAAAGCAGCAGATCTTGTAAGATTTCCAGGTGGTTCTAGTAACACAATAAGTAAAACGTACTGCTATGGCATAATGAGCCAGCTTGTATGTGCTGTTGAAGAACGTGGATTTAGATATTGTGACTGGAATGTTTCTAGTGGAGATGCAGGTGGAACAACAAGCACATCACAGGTTGTGGCTAATGTTATAGCAGGGATTAAAGATAATAATGTATCAGTAGTTTTACAGCATGATATAAAGAATTTTAGTGTTGATGCAGTTGAGCAGATAATACAGTGGGGGTTATCGGAAGGATACACATTTTTACCGATAACATCAACAACGCCGATGTCACATCATGGCATTAACAATTGATTTTAAAGTGACTTGAATTATATGTATTAATAACTGGTGGATTTGCTATTGGTATTGTGATATAATTTTATTATATTGGAAGTACGGATATATATATGAGGAGTGGAATCGTTATGGGAGGCTGTTATCTTGGAATGGCAGGGCATGATGTGTTTAACAATAAAGTGCGGGAGATTGTGAACACTAATGAACACAGGGTTGTTCTATTAGCTCTGGATATAAGTAATTTTAAGTATATTAATGATTTTTACGGCATGGATGAAGGTGATAAGGTTATGCAGGATATTGCAGACTTTTATTTTGTTAATGAACCATTGTGCCTTGCTTCACATGGAATCGGTTTTGACCAGTTCAGGGGTGCTTATAAAGTTGATAATATGACGAATGAAGATGTGGTGGGATATATTGCAAGAAAGAATCGCATTTTTGAGAAAGAATTGTCAGAAAGATATCCGCTTGTGTATCAGCATGTTTATGTTGGATTGTATTTTTATGACGATCCGTCACTTGATGTACGTATGGCAGTTGACCGTGCTAATCTTGCAAAGAAATCAACAAAAGGAAGATTTGATATTCCATGTTGTGTATATTCAGCGGATAATTGCAATGAATATCTTGAACATATGGATATGTCTAATGAATTTGTGAGAGCGTGCGAGGAAGAAAGAATAGAAATTTTCCTTCAGCCTAAGATATCAGTATCGCATAATTGTGTTGCAGGTGCAGAGGCGCTTGTAAGAATGAAGACAAGAGCAGGTGAGCTTGTTTCACCAGCCAGATTTGTTCCGGTGCTTGAACATACAGGAATGATTGGAAAGCTTGATGATATTATGCTTGATAAAACCTTTGCTTTCCAGAGACAATGCATTGATAAGGGAATTAAGCCTGTTCCTGTCTCGGTTAATATATCAAGGCAGAGATTTACAAGTGAAAATTTGTTAAAATATATGCTTCAGTTGCAGGATAAGTATCAGATTGATTCAGCACTTATTGAACTTGAGATACTTGAAACGACATTTATTGATGCACTGGATGCTATGATTGATGTTATTAATGCATTAAGGGTAAAGGGATTTAAGATTAATGTTGATGATTTTGGCTCGGGATATTCATCACTTAACCAGATTGCCAATATTCCTGCTGATATTATTAAATTTGACAGAGTATTTGCGAGCAGGTCATTAAAGAACAATAAAGGAAGACAGGTTATAAAGTCACTGATTGAGATGCTTAAGATGGTAGAATATGAACTTGTATTTGAGGGAGTTGAGACTAAAGAGGAGCTCGATACAGTTGTTTCTTATGGTTGTGATGTTATACAGGGATTTTATTTTGACAGACCACTTCCTGCTAATGAATTTGTTGATAAATATTATACTGGCAGCAGGGAGATTACTTATGGGACATAGTACGGACATTAATGAGAATGAACATTTGCAATATATTTTTAATGATTATAAGAGTGGTATAGAACATGGGATTCTTGTTGCTAACCTTACATATGAGCTTGCTAAGAGACTTGAGCTTGATGAACGGGAATGCTATGAACTCAAGATTGCCGGAATGATGCATGATATTGGAAAACTTAAATTATCAGAATACTTATATGGCAGAAATTCGGGTGAATTATCAGTCGAAGAGATGAAATATATGAGAATGCACTCTAAAATCAGCTTTGATGTATTGAAAAATTATGATTATTCAGATAATATAATGAAAGTTGTTCTCTATCACCATGAGTGTTTCGATGGAAGTGGTTATCCTGATAATCTTAAAGGAACAGATATTCCATTGGGTGCAAGAATTCTTAAGGTGACAGATGAATTTGCTGCGCTGATATCTGACCGGCCGTATAGGAAAGCATTTGACATTGATACGGCTGTGAATATTCTTATTGAAGAGATTAAGAATCTTGATATGAGAGTATTTATTGAGTTTCAGCGAATGATTCACGAGGAAGAAACATTTGAGATAATAAGAAATAGTAAGATAGATTTAGATAGTCTTAGTCTTGAAGATATTCTATCCTTCGCAGATTAGTATTAAATTACAGGAAAGAGGTAAAGTAAGATGGCAGAGTCAATGGTTGGCTTAAAGAGATCGCACAGATGTACAGAGGTTTCATCGGCTGATATTGGTAAGAAGGTTACTGTAATGGGTTGGGTTGCCAAGAGAAGAAATCTTGGTTCACTTATTTTTGTTGATTTAAGAGACAGGAGTGGAATTCTCCAGATTCTTTTTGATGAAAATATAATTGGTAAGGAAGGCTTCGACAAGGCATATGCACTTCGTAATGAATTCGTAATCGCTGTTGAGGGTGAAGTTATTAAGAGAAGCGGTGCAGTTAATGAGAATTTAAAGACAGGTGACATTGAGATTGCTGCAAAGACTTTAAGAATTCTTTCAGAGTCAGAGACACCTCCATTCCCTATAGAGGAGAACAGCAAGACCAAGGAGGAGATAAGGCTCAAGTACAGATATCTCGACCTCAGACGTCCTGACCTCCAGAGAAATCTTATCATGAAGAGTAAGGTAGCCACCATCGCCAGACAGTTCATGGCAGATGAGGGATTCCTTGAGATAGAGACACCTATGCTGACCAAGTCAACACCAGAGGGAGCGAGAGATTACCTTGTGCCAAGCCGTGTACACCCTGGTACATTCTACGCTCTGCCACAGTCACCACAGCTCTTCAAGCAGCTTCTTATGTGCTCTGGTTACGACAGATATTTCCAGATCGCAAGATGCTTCCGTGACGAGGATCTCCGTGCAGACAGACAGCCGGAGTTCACCCAGATGGATATGGAGCTCTCATTTGTTGACGTTGACGATGTAATCGATGTAAATGAGCGTCTTCTTGCAAAGCTCTTCAAGGAGATACTTGATCTCGACATCCAGCTTCCAATTCAGAGAATGACATGGCAGGAGGCAATGGACAGATTTGGTTCAGATAAGCCTGACCTCAGATTTGGACTCGAGCTCAAGGATGTCAGCGATGTTGTCAAGGACTGTGAGTTCGGAGTATTCACAGGTGCCCTTGCAAATGGCGGAACAGTCCGCGGTATCAATGCCGAGGGACAGGGAAGCATGCCTAGAAAGAAGATAGATGCCCTTATCGAGTATGCAAAGACATACGGCGCAAAGGGACTTGCATATATAGTTATCAACGAGGATGGAAGCTACAAGTCATCAT
>OHUF01000718.1_pt1 | contig 13741 bp, 12 predicted proteins | sample 1579131 | NCBI WGS metagenome assembly OHUF01 (sample SAMEA3879553, study PRJEB24766) | human gut metagenome | biome: human-associated habitat; feature: feces | place: USA | collected 1985/1987 | reverse complement strand
GGGATTTAACCATATGCAGTATCAAATTCGCGACCCGGAAGGGTTTGCCAGAATGTTGGAAACAATTATTGAGATTGATCGATTACCTGAATTGACATTTACACTATTATGATATAAAGGAAAAAACCATGAAAAATGCTTATGAGCTTGCAGAAACTATATTGGAGTCCAGACCTGATAAGAATATAGAATTAAAATCATCAGATTCTTTTGCCAGTATTGAGTTATATGGTACATCAGCTTGCAAAAAGGTACAGGATACGGAAATTCTGTGTACGCTTATATGAAAAAGTACAGGCTGCAGATGACGGAACGCCTTTTAAAAGAAAATAAACTTACGATTGGGGAGATAGCGTTACAAATTGGCTACCAGAATCCGAACAAATTTACATCTGCATTTCGTACAGAATACGGTATGTCACCAACAGAATATCGCAAGAAAAAGACACAGGAAAGTCTGAATGGATAGAAAAAGAGTCTGTTCAGTAATTGAGATTCTGTAATGGAATCTATAAAATATGCGTTGTGGTTAGAAAAATCTAACTGCAACGTTTTTTATTTAAGGAGGCATATCATGAAACAGAAAAAAATTTTAACATTATTTTTAACAATTGCAATGTCATTTTCAATGTTGGTTGGTTGTGGTAATTCTACATCTGCAGAAAGTAAAGATACAGCAATTGTTACAGAAAGTACAAATACGACGGACAAGAAACAGAAAGCAGATGAAAATCAGGATGCTGCAAAACAACTTTTGATTGATTTGACGGGTTCATATCAGGAACTATGGCCGGTAATTCTTGATGAAAAATATCAGCAGATCTGGATTGATGATTGTACAGAGTTGGTTGGTGAGGAAAATGCGGAGGCAGCATATGATAAGTTAGCATCCATGGTTTCAGGAACAATTTATGGAGAAGAAGCAGTAGAAGCATACAAAGATGGTAATGGTGTTTATGACTGCTCTTTTACAGAAGGCGTAAATAAGCTGGAATTTGATGGTTCGGATTCAGCGATTAAGGGATATGATTCAGAAGGAAAAGAAGTCTTTTCCCATACATATCATTATGTTGGAATGGAAGAAATACGTGGATTATACGAATTTGAAAGTGATGATGCAGATTCAGGAGAATTTACTTATTTCTGCATTGCACCGGATACAAATGATACAACCTATCATATTGAATTGCGCTACGGCAGTGATTTGGAGGCACTTGGAAAATATGATGAAGGAGACTATGCATACTGGCTTGGCTCAGGTATTTCAACAGACTATGATCAGACAATGGTTGAGAACTGTATAGAACTTTTCTGCAAAGAAAATCTGTCTGAATAGAACAGACTTGTAAAACTGCAGAAAGCATCTGCGGAGTGGAAACTGAATACAAGGGAAAATAAAAAATCTAAAGAGTAGACTTGACAAATTCCTATAATGAGTTAAAATATAACAGTGCTATATAACACTGTTATATTTATGAAAAGAAAATTTTGAGGATACGAAAAGAATGTCGACGAAAGCAGAAGATACACAGAAAAACATATTAGATACAGCCAGAAAACATTTTCTGAAAGATGGTTTGACAGGAGCATCTTTAAGAAATATTGTAAAAGATGCAGGGCTTACTACTGGCGCATTTTACAAATATTATCCGACGAAAGAGGCACTTTTTGATGCACTGACGGATCCTTATATGGAACATATTTATCAGATTTATGACCAGATCGTTGAGAAGTTTGAAAAGCTTTCTGCCAGTGATCAGACAAGGAATATGTCGGATACATCCAGTGATGGGATGGAGCAGATGGTTGATTATATCTATGATCATTATGATAATTTCAGATTATTGTTGAAATGCGGAGACAGTGGAAAATTTGAATTATTCATACACAATATGGTAGAGCGGGAAATGAAGTCCAGCCTGAATTATATGGAAAAGATGAAAGAGAACGGTGTGAAAATACCGATTGTAGAGGAAAGCCTTATGCATATGATCTATACGGGATTTTTTTCATCAGTATTTCAGATCATTGAGCATGATATAGATAGAGAGACTGCAAAGAAAAATGTGCATCAGCTGAAAGAATTCAATACAGGTGGCTGGGAACGATTGTGGAATATTGAGTTTCCAGTATAACTGATGCAGGAATTCTGAATAGGTTATGTGTGTTGCAGGTTCTGGATTTCTGAATAAAGTTCAGACAGGATAATAATATCAGGTGGTTGATGCCAGTAGACCACCTATTTTATTATATGTTGGTTAGCGCGAACTAACAGAAGGTAAAACAATAAAACGAAACAATAAAACGAACGTAAGGAGTGAACAGATGTGAAAGAAAAAAAGAAGTCGGCAGTCAGCTGGATCCTGACGTGGGCCGGACAAAAAAGAATTGCCTATGTGTGGAGTGTGTTACTTGCAATAGGGAATGTGATTTTTAAGATTTTGCCGTATTTTATTATTGCAGATGTAGTAAAGCTGTTTTTAAATGGTGAAAAGGAGTTTGAAATATATCTTGCAAAAGCGGTTCTGATTGCATTATCGTTTATCATTGCAGAACTGCTTCATTCACTTTCGACAGCATTGTCACATAAAGCAACGTTTGCAGTACTTGCAAATATAAGAAAATCCTGCTGTGACAAGCTGGCGCGGGTACCTCTTGGCTATGTGAAAGACACACCTTCCGGTACATTTAAAAATATTATGGTGGAAAGAATCGACAGTATCGAGACAACACTGGCGCATATTGTCCCGGAATTCACGTCCAATCTGCTGGCACCGATTGTGATTTTGATTTATTTCTTCCTGACAGACTGGAGACTGGCACTCTGGTCATTGGTGCCGGTTATAGTGGGATTTCTTTCCTATTTTGGAATGATGCTGGATTATAAACCAAGCTTCGAGAGAACGGTTCAGACAACAAAAGATCTGAATGATGCGGCAGTGGAATATATTGACGGAATCGAAGTGATCAAGGCATTTGGAAAGACAGAAAGTTCTTATGCAAAATTTACAAAGGCGGCTATGGCTTATGCAGATTCCTTTATTTCCTGGATGAAACGGTGCTCGATCTTTCATGGACTGATGATGGTGGTCACACCTTATACGCTTCTTACGGTATTGCCGTTTGGGGCACATTATGTAGCCAATGGAACACTTGCGATTTCAGATTTTGTCATCTGCATTATTTTATCACTTGGAATCGTTGGACCGTTGATCACAGTGGGTTCCTATACAGATGATCTTGGCAAGATCGGAGTGATTGTTGGTGAAGTGGCAGGAATTCTGGAACAGCCGGAGCTTGAACGTCCAGAGAAAAGTAAAAGTGTTCCAAAAGATAACTCCGTTACTCTTGAAGATGTCAGATTTGGTTATCACGACAAAGAAATCCTGCACGGAGTAACTATGGAGTTGAAAGCAGGAACGGTAAATGCAATCGTAGGACCTTCCGGAAGCGGCAAGTCGACCATCGCAAAGCTGATTGCGTCCCTGTGGGATGTGGATTCCGGAAGCATCAAAATCGGTGGAGTTGATGTCAAAGAACTGGCATTTGCAGATTTTAATCGGAAAATTGCATATGTTGCACAGGACAATTATCTGTTTAATGAAACAGTCCGTGAAAATATCAGACAGGGAAATACGGATGCTACAGATGAACAGATCATCGAGGTGACAAAGAAAAGTGGATGCTATGAATTTATCATGCAGCTTGAGAACGGATTTGATACGGTTGTAGGAGGTGCAGGAGGACATCTGTCAGGTGGCGAGAGGCAGCGTATCTCCATTGCAAGAGCAATGTTAAAGGATGCTCCCATCGTGATTCTTGACGAGGCAACTGCTTACACAGATCCGGAAAACGAGGCGATTCTGCAGAATTCTATCGCAAAGCTGGTCGCAGGGAAGACTCTGATTGTGATAGCGCACAGGCTTTCTACCGTTAAGGACAGTGATCAGATCTTTGTTGTAAATGATGGAAATGTAGCAGCACATGGCACACATGAGGAACTTCTAGTGTCATGCCCGCTTTATAAGGAAATGTGGAATGCCCATATTTCTGTAAAAGATACGGTGAAGGAGGGAGAATGATATGTTTGGGATTCTGGCAAAATTCTTTCGTTTTTCAGGCAGGGAAAATGGCAATAAATTTAAACTGTCGATAGTGATCGGACTCATAGAGGCTCTTGCCTCAGCAATGAAGATTCCGGCTATTATGTACATACTGATTGGTCTGCTGAGTGGGAAACCGACAGGAAAATATATTGGAGGTTCCGTTGCGATTATGGTTCTTGCAATTGTAGTCGACGTAATCTGCAAGAGATACTCTACAGTGCTTCAGACAGAGGGAGGATATAATGCAAGTGCTTTTATGAGAATCAAGATTGCAGAACATCTGCGATATCTGCCGATGGGGTATTTCAATTCCAATAGTATCGGGGAAATTTCTTCCATTACAACCAATACAATGGAAATACTTGGCGATGTGGCTGCGAGAGTGGTTATGCTGACCATGCAGGGAATTCTGGAAACATCCATGATCATTCTTATGCTGTTTCTTTTTGACTGGAGAATCGGACTGATCGCCGCAGCAGGAGTACTTATTTTCTTTGGAGTCAATTCTGTGATGCAGAATGCGGGTAAAAAAGATTCAGAGCAAAAAGTGGTATGCGATACGGAGCTTGTAAACCAGATCATGGAGTATCTGCAGGGAATATCAGAAGTTAAATCATATAACTTGCTTGGGAAACAGGCGAAAAGATTAAATGATGCAAATGAAGCATGTGAAAAGATCAATACAAAGATGGAAATGCTGTTTGTGCCCTATCATTTTCTGCAAAGTGTGATAACCAAAATTACAGGTGCTGTGATCGTGGCTTGCAGTGCATATTTTTATATTAATGGAACTATGAGTGCGGTCTATGCGATCGGTATGACAATTTCAGCATTTATGCTTTATGCCAGTCTGGAATGTGCAGGAAATTATTCATCTCTTTTACATGTGGTAAGCGTATGTGTAGATAAAGCAAATGCAATATTGGAGCTGGACACCATGGATATCGACGGCAAAGAGATCCAGCCGGAAAATTACGATATCAGACTTTCTAACGTTTCATTTTCCTATGACAAACGGAAGATCATTGATGATATATCGCTCTCTATTCCGCAGAAAACGACGACAGCAATCGTTGGACCATCTGGTGGAGGAAAATCAACACTTTGCAATCTGATTGCCAGGTTCTGGGATGTGGATTCCGGGGAAGTGACACTTGGAAGCGTGAATGTAAAAGACTACAGCATGAACAGTCTGATGCGTAATTTTTCATTTGTATTTCAGTCGGTGTATTTGTTCGCAGACACCATTGAGAATAATATTAAATTCGGACGCCAGGATGCAAGTCATGAGGAAGTGGTGGAAGCGGCGAAGAAAGCATGTTGTCATGATTTCATCAGCAAACTTCCGAATGGATATGACACAGTGATCGGAGAAGGAGGAGCCACACTTTCCGGTGGTGAGAAACAGCGTATTTCGATAGCCAGAGCGATTATGAAGGATGCGCCAATCGTCATATTGGATGAAGCGACGGCAAATGTTGATCCAGAGAATGAAAAGGAGCTGATGGATGCAGTAGATGCACTTACAAAGGAAAAAACGATTATTATGATTGCCCACAGATTAAAAACAGTCAGACATGCAGACCAGATTGTGGTTGTTGACAAAGGAAGAATTGCACAGCAGGGAACACATGAGCAATTAATGAAACAGGAAGGTATTTATAAGAGATTTGTGGATGCAAGGCAGCAGGCGGTAAGTTGGAAACTGGTGCACTGAGAAATAATCCACAGTTGGTGAATATCCAAATTGAATTGTCTGAAAGAGATTTAATTTAAGTTTCGCTAAGTTTCACTTATATAGGCAGAATGAGGGATATTCAATAATGTAATATGAAAAAAGCACTGAAAACCGTTGGATTGCAAAAAAATCTTAAAAAATTAGCACTCGCCTCTTGACTCGGCTAAAAACTGCGTGCTATATAATAAGTAGAACAAAGGAAGACAGAGAAAAAGAAAAGAAATGAACTTCTGAATCCTCCGAATGTTCTGACAACAACTGCGAAAGCAGCTTATATAAATTGTGAGATCTTCTCACAAAAGGCAACAAAGTTAGTTAGCATTGAAAGGAGAAATGACTTATGATGATGCCTAGTATTTTTGGAGAAAACTTATTTGATGATGATTGGATGAACTTCCCATTTGAGCAGGACTTCTGGGGAAAGAAGAATCCGTTATACGGTAAACACGCTAAGAACATGATGAAGACAGATATCCGTGAGCATGACGCAGGATATGAAGTAGATATCGATCTTCCTGGATTCAAGAAAGATGAGATTAGCATAGAGCTTGAGAATGGTTATCTGACCGTATCAGCTGCTAAGGGTCTTGACAAGGATGAGGAAGACAAGAAAGGTAAATACATCCGTAAGGAGCGTTATGCCGGAGCAATGCAGAGAAGCTTCTATGTAGGTGAGAACCTTACACAGGAAGATATCAAAGCAAAATACGAGAATGGTATTCTGAGACTGTCAGTGCCGAAGAAAGAGGCAAAACCAGTTGAGACAAAGAAAACAATCGCAATCGAAGGATGATTTGAACACTGATGTGAGTCAGGTGTCAAATGTCGAAGGGGCTTATGTAAGCCCCTTCTTTTTGTGCGTAAATCTATTTATACGTGTATAAAACATATTTTTTCAGTACAAAAACGTTCATAAATTCGGTCGTAAATATTTACGATTGTTTTTATGAACGTTTTTGTATATAAATAAGATAAATATGAATCATAAACGCACAAAAAATCAGCCGTAAATATTTACGACTGATTTTTTGACTTTATAATACATTTGTAATTTATTCAGTTTCCGCTTTGATTCCCTGATCGAAGATTTCAACAGCTTTTTTATTTGGCTCAGCAGTAAGCTTTGCTACAATAACAGCAATTAGAAGACTTGCAAAGAATCCAGGGACAATCTCGAAGATACCTGTGGCATCTGTCATTCCTGTGAGCAGCCATCCGAGATCTACAACGAATCCGGAGATTACACCTGCTACAGCGCCCTGGTAGTTAAAGCGTTTCCAGAACAGTGACAGCAGAATCGTAGGTCCGAAGGAAGCACCGAAAGCGCCCCATGCATTTTCAACCATATCCATGATAGCCTGAGCACCGCTTCCCTTGGAGTTTGCGATACCAAAAGCAATCAGGGAGAGGATCAGTACGAGGATACGTCCAACCATCAGCGTCTCTTTTTCAGAAGCATTTTTTTTGAAGAAAGGCTTGTACAGATCTGCTGTGAAGGAGCTGGATGCTACCAACAGCTGGGAATCTGCAGTGGAGATCGAAGCGGCGATAATCGCTGCAAGCAGAAGTCCACAGATGCCTGCCGGGAAGAATCTTCGCGCCATAGCAATGAATACAAGTTTCTGATTTCCCTGAGTAAGCAGTTCCGCACCCATAACCATTCTTCCAAAGTAAGCAATCAAAACAGCAGAGAACAGTGAGATGATTACCCATACGATAGCTACGATAGAAGATTTCTTGATCATGGATGGTTTCTCGATAGACATAAAACGTACCAGGATATGTGGCATACCGAAGTATCCTAATCCCCATCCAAGTCCGCTGACAATATCCTGCCAGCTGGCATCAAAGATACCGCCTCCGAAAGCACACTGTGTTACAGCGCCTGTAGCGGCATCAGTATACTCATATACCGTAGTAAGAGCAGTAGGATCCAACAGATCACTGTGACCGATGCAGACTACAAGAGGTACAAGCATCAGTGCAAGCATCATCAGTAATCCCTGGAAGAAGTCTGTCCAGCAAACAGCAGTAAAGCCACCAAAGAAAGTGTAGGCAACAATGATCAGCAAGAATGCGAACATAGCAATCTTAGGAGAAACTGTTGGGAACAAAGTTGTAAATACGGAAGTACCGGCTACCAGTGCAGATGCTACATAAATGGTATATGCAAACAGGAAGATCAGTGCACATGTCAACTGCAGTGATCTGGAGTCTGTTGCAAAACGATTTGTCAGATACTGTGGTAATGTGATCGCATCATCTGCAGCTTTAGAGAATGTACGCAGACGTTTTGCGCACAGAATCCAGTTGGCAGCTGTACCTAATGCAAGACCAATACCAATCCACATCTGTCCGAAACCGAAAGCTAAGATCGATCCCGGAAGCCCCATCAGCAGCCATGCAGACATATCGGATGCCTGTGCGGACAGTGCTGTTACCCAAGGTCCCATGGATCTTCCACCAAGGAAGAAGTCCTCGGAGTTCTTATTGGTACCGTTAAAGTAAAATACTAACGCTACGCCAAGCAAAATGGCGAAATACGCAATAAAAGTAATGATTTCCCAATTCATATTCTTTTATCCTTTCCTTATATTATTTTATATGATGATATCAGGCAGGATTGTAAGAAGGCATAGCATTTATACAATCCATAGGTATCAAAATCATAACTGAAGGCGTTTTTAACCCACAATAACATTTAATTTACCGCAATTGGACGGATATTGTCAATAGTTTGAGGAAAATACGTTGTTGCCCGGTATTTTTCATGTTTTGCGGTTAGTTAAAGCGAACAGATTATTTTTTAACAAATTATGTAAAAATCACGAAATATTGATGGAATATCGCGTGGTATTGTGAGATAATAGAAAAGTAAGAGTTGTGTTCTAAAAAATAGAAAACGAGGTAGAACAGCATGAAACTGATCAAAGAAAAGAAGATCTATACAGGGGATGGTATGATTGAAAATGGTTATATCCGCTTCGATGAGAAGATTGAAGAAGTCGGAGATATGACAGGATTTGAGCCGAAAGAAGATGATCTTGAGGTGAACTGTGCTGGAACAATGGTTGTTCCTGGATTTATTGACATTCATAGTCATGGTGGTTATGGGAAAGATAACATGGATGCTACACCGGATGAGATTGATGAGATGGTTAAGCAGATGACAAAGCAGGAGGGAATCACAACTTACTTCTGTACAACTATGACTCAGACCTATGAGAACATCGAGAAAGCAATGCAGAATATTCATGATGCGGCACAGAAGAACCCGGTGATCAAAGGAATCCACGTAGAGGGACCATTTATCTCAACTGTGTTTAAGGGAGCACAAGATCCTTCTTATATTAAGAAACCAGATGAAAACACACTGGAAAAATGGAATGAGATCAGTGGTGGACTGATCCGTATTGTTACTTATGCACCAGAAGAGGCTGATCCGTCATTTGAGACATGGTGCAAGGAAAATGGAGTTGTCTTAAGCGCAGGACATTCGAATGCATTATACGGGGAATTGAATGCAAGCGGAGCAACACATGTGACTCATCTTTACAATGCACAGAGAGGACTGAATCACAGAGAGCCTGGTGTGACAGGATATGGTATGCTGGCAGAAGGGGTACACGCAGAGCTAATCTGTGATGGAAAGCATATCATACCGGATATGGTGAAACTCGCATGCAAAGTAAGAGGGTATGATGGAATCGAGCTGATCACAGATTCCATGCGTGCGAAAGGAATGCCGGAAGGAAAGAGTGAGCTGGGCGGACAGGTCGTAATCGTGAAAGATGGTATGGCAAAACTGGAAGACGGAACGATCGCAGGAAGTATCCTTACATATATTCAGGCATTTAAGAATGTTATGGAATTTACAGGAGCTACTGTTGAAGAAGCGGTTAAGATGACATCCGGAAACCAGGCGAAGGAATTTGGACTTGAGTCTAAGGGCGCGATCGCAGTCGGAAAAGATGCAGACATGGTTGTATTAAATGATGCGTTTGATTTAGTACAGACAATCAGCTATGGTAAACTCGCATAAGGAATAAGAAGTTATAAAATATATCTACAGAAGCAGGAAGCGAATAGATTTAATCTATGGAAATATGGGGTGGCTTCCAAAGCACTCGATATAAATATAATGAAATGAGAGGGTATTAAACATGGAAGTAATTGTAAAGAAGAATTATGAAGAGATGAGCAAGGCAGCAGCAACACTGTTTGCAGCAGAGATTATGGAGAATCCGAAAACAATCCTTGGTATGGCAACAGGATCTACACCGGTTGGTCTGTACAAAGAGCTTGTTAAAATGTATGAGGCTGGAGATCTTGATTTCTCTCAGGTTACTACATTTAACCTTGACGAGTATATTGGACTGGCACCGGAGCATGATCAGAGCTATCATTATTTCATGAATGACAATCTTTTCAATCATGTAAATATCAACAAAGAGAATGTACATGTACCGGATGGGGTTGGATTTGAAGCTGGAGAGGCAGGAAAAGCTTACGAAGAACTGATGGCAAAGACAGGACAGGTAGAAATCCAGCTGCTTGGACTTGGATGCAATGGACATATCGGATTCAACGAGCCGGCAGATGAGTTTACAAAAGTAACAGGTGAGATCGATCTGACAGATAGCACAATTGAAGCGAATAAGCGTTTCTTTGAGAAGAAAGAAGATGTGCCGAGAAAAGCTGTTTCTATGGGAATCGGAACAATTATGCGTGCAAAGAAGATCGTACTTCTTGTAAACGGAGAGAATAAAGCAGAGATCCTGAAAGAAGTAGTAAACGGACCGGTTACACCAAAGGTACCTGGAAGTATCTTACAGTTCCATCCACATGTAACAGTGATCTGTGATGAAGAGGCAGCAAAGTACCTGTAAAATGCCTGCAAGAGGTTATCAACTGACATACGGTTAAAGCTTATGTCTAGAGAGACTTCTTAGTAAACGATAAGAACCATGAAGAAGCTGCCAACGGCAGCTTCTTCTAATATATAAAATTTGTAACTGTTCAGAGCCAAGCAAAATTTCAAAAAAAGATGTAAAATGCGTAGCATTTTGAAGGTTGGCTCTGAACAGTTACTAGAATTTTTAATTATTAAAGGAAAACAGAACATATGAAAACAATAATATTAGAAGCATGCACAGATTGTGTACAATCAGCGATCAATGCGCAGAAAGGTGGCGCAGACCGAATCGAATTATGCAGCAATCTTGTGATCGGAGGACTTACTCCGGGGAAGGCATTATTTGATCTTGTCAAGAAATATACAGACATCAAGACGAGAGTTCTTCTTCGTCCGAGATATGGAGATTATTGCTATAACCAATATGAATTTGAACAGCTAAAAGAGGAAGTTCAGATGTACTGTGAGATGGGAGCTGATGGAGTTGTCATCGGAATGCTCAATCCGGATGGTACATTGGATACAGAGCGAATGGCAGAACTTATCAAGGCAGCAGGAAATAAAGAGAAAGCGCTTCACCGTGCATTTGATGTCTGTATAGATCCGATGAAAGCACTCGAAGAAGCCATTGAACTTGGATTTGATACGATTCTGACAAGTGGACAGAAAGAAACTGCGTGGGAAGGAAAAGAGATGCTGAAAGCACTTCAGGAGAAAAGCGCAGGAAGGATTGAGATCCTTGCGGCAAGCGGAATTGGTGCGGAATCAATAGAAAAATTACTTCCGTATACAGGAATTACTTCTTATCATATGTCTGGAAAGATCGTAGTGGACAGTATGATGAAATATAGAAAAGAAGGAATCGGACTTGGATTGTCGGAACGTGGAGATTATGCGCTCTGGCAGACTTCGGAAGAAGAAATCGTGAAAGCAGTAAAGGTTTTAAAAACAACAGGTTAACTTCAACAGACGTGTCTTGCACAGCTTCACAAAAACAGTTATACTCATAGGCAAAGGCAAAAAATATATTTATAAGACAAGAAAGTTTGAACAGGAGAAAGCGGATTATGATCAAAGTAATAGCAAGTGATATGGATGGAACACTACTTGGAGACAATCACAAAGTAGCACCGGAGACAGTAGAAGCGATCCGTGAAGCACAGGCGGCGGGAATCCGCTTTATGATAGCAACCGGAAGAAGTTATAATGGAGCAATGGAAGAATTAAAAGGTCTGGATCTGGGCTGTGATTTCATTGTGGGCTCAGGCGCAGAGATACGCAACCCAAAGGGTGAAATTCTAAAAAGCATAGGATTTACATATGAGGTCTGCAATGAGGTGGCAAAGGTATTGGAAGAATATCCAATCTCGGTATTGTATTGCGCCGGACCTTATGAGTATCGTGTGGGAACACCGGAGGAAGTAGAGGAGAGTATTGTTCGTCAGATTCAGCTGTTCCATTTATCTGAGTGCAGAGACCAAATAGAGCAGTCAGAACTTTATAAGCGAGTGAAGGCAAGTTCAAGACGAATCGATTCTGTGGACGAATTAGAGAAACAGGGAATTATAATCCATAAGATTTTCCTTTTTACAGGCGATCTGGAGATGCTTGATAAGATCAAGCGAAGACTGATGCAGAATCCGGAACTCGCAGTTGCGTCTTCCTTCTATAATAATCTGGAAATCACGGTAAAAGGAGCGGAGAAAGGACCTGCGATTCAGGAATATATTGAATCTTTAGGTTATACAAAAGAGGAAGTGATGGTGTTTGGGGACAGCCTGAACGATTACTCTATGTTGTCTATGGATTTTGGCGCAACTGTCGCGATGGAAAATGCAGATGAGGAAGTGAAGCGGGTTTCAAAATATGTTACAAAGTCAAATGAAGACTTAGGGGTGGCATATACCATTCATGAACTGTTGAAAAAGCAGGGGAAAATCAATTCAAATTAGTAACTGTTCAGAGCCAACCTCCAAAATGCTACGCATTTCGTCGGTGTGGCGTATCCGCCAAATAAAATTTCAAAAACAGTCTTAAAAATGCAAGCATTTTACACCTGTTTTTTGAAATTTTGCTTGGCTCTGAACAGTTACATATTCTTTTCAATGGTTTTGACAGATTATTCTATTCGGCATTTCATCCAAATATTTGTTACTTTATGCAACTTTCTTCTTAAGCAATCCAAGCAGTACTGCGGAGATGACTGTTCCTACTACGAGGGAAACAAGATACATTACTGCATTTCCAACAACCGGGAATACGAAGATTCCACCATGTGGTGCCATCAGTGTACATCCAAACAGCATTGACATTCCACCGGCAATTGCTGAACCGATGATACAAGATGGAAGTACATGCAGCGGATCAGATGCTGCAAATGGGATTGCTCCTTCTGTGATAAATGCAAGACCCATGATAAAGTTTGTCGGACCTGCATCTCTTTCTTCTTTTGTAAACTTATCCTTAAACAACAGTGTGGAAAGGGCGATGGCACATGGCGGAACCATACCGCCTATCATAACCGCTGCCATTATATCATAGTTGCCGGCAACAATCGAAGCTGTTCCGAACACATACGCTGCCTTATTGAAGGGACCACCCATGTCAACCGACATCATTGCTCCTAATATGAAGCCAAGTAAAATCTTGCTGGTTCCGTTCATGCTCGCAAGCCCCGAATTAAGTACCGTGTTGATTGCACCCATGACAGGCTCAACCACAAAGTTCATGCCGACACCCATAATCAGTATACCGAATACCGGGTAAAAAAGCACAGGTGCAAGCTTCTCAAGACTCTCCGGAAGCTTATCGCATACCTTTTTCAAAAGCAGAATCACATAGCCTGCAATGAAGCCTGCAGCAAGCGCTCCAAGAAATCCCGATTTTCCGCCTGCTGCAATCATACCGCCAACGAAGCCCAGCGCAAGTCCCGGTCTGTCCGCTATCGCCTCCGCTATGAAGCCCGCCAGGACCGGAAGCATA
>OHUF01000715.1_pt1 | contig 13795 bp, 10 predicted proteins | sample 1579131 | NCBI WGS metagenome assembly OHUF01 (sample SAMEA3879553, study PRJEB24766) | human gut metagenome | biome: human-associated habitat; feature: feces | place: USA | collected 1985/1987 | reverse complement strand
ACTTTCGGGGGCTGTCCGTTTTTTTCGGACAGCCCCCGTTGGATTACTATTTTTTATCTTCTGTTTTCATTATTGCATCTTGTATTCGCTGGGAGATAACCCGGTATGGTGCTTGAAGTATTTGCCAAAAAAGGAAGGGTTCGGGAAGTTCATAAAATAAGCTACTTCCTGAATAGACATGACGGAGTATTTCAACAGTGCTTTGGCTTCCAGTATCACATATTCGTCAATCCACTCTCCGGCAGTTTTTCCGCTTACTTTCTTTACTACGGTGGAGAAATGTTTGGGACTCAGGAATAATTGCTCCGCATAAAAATCTACGCGTCTTTCTTTACGGTGATGTTCGGTCAGCAAGTTGATGAACTGGTTGAACAATACCTCTTCCCTTTTCAGTGATTTCGGATTCTCGGAAAGGAATTCCGGTTGTTTTCTATGAAGGATGGAACCTATCTTATATAAATAGGCCCCCATTAGTCTGCGTACGATTTCTGTCCTGAAGTTATCGTTCCGGCTTACGGTTTCTTCTATCAGTTCATAGAATGATTTCAGTTCCTGTACCTCTTCTTCCATCAAATGAAATTTGGGATTCTCTTTCAATGAGATGAAAAATGGCATGAAACTGTTCAGGTTGATATACATCTCTTTTAAGAAATCAGATGATATTAAAAACATTTGTGACAAATGAATGCCCGGTGATAACATGGACTGTAGAATATCGCCGGGAGCGCAAATAATCAGATCGTTTTGCTCAATGTCGTATTCCCGTAAATTGATATTGACTTTGGCAGAGCCTTTTTCACGGATAGAGATAATGATTCCATCCAGCCGTAATGGGTATTTAAAGATGGGGTTCATATTCTCGGGGATGTAATGTTCGCTTCTATCCATTACGAAATCATTGTTAATCCCTTTTAGACTGGGATTCATCTGTCGGATACGGGCTATGGATATATTTCCTATTTCATGTTCCATATTTCTTAATTTTGCCTCAAATGTATAAATCAAAAGTCAATAATCCACTCTTTTTTTCTCATAATATTATTTTTTAATTGAAATTGACGGATGTGAATTCGGAGGCGTGTGATGGCAGGAATTCTTAATTCTATTTAAAAGGGGGATGCTGGCAAACTATTTGTACATAATAACGTGTATATTTAACAACAGAATTATAAAGAACAAAACTATGTCAATGTATTGGATCTTATTTATTGGAATCGCGGTAATCAGCTATATTGTACAGAATAGTCTGCAAAGCAAGTTTAAGAAATACTCGAAGATGCCTTTGGCCAGCGGTATGACAGGAAAGGATGTGGCTGAAAAAATGTTGCATGATAACGGTATCTATGACGTGCGTGTAACCAGCACTCCGGGTATGCTGACCGATCATTATAATCCGGCAAACAAAACGGTGAACCTTAGTGAAGGGGTATATGGAAGCAACAGTGTGGCTGCTGCGGCAGTTGCCGCTCATGAATGCGGACACGCCGTGCAACATGCGCGTGCATACGCTCCGCTAAAGATGCGCTCGGCTTTGGTGCCTGTGGTGCAGTTCTCATCTTCTATTATGACTTGGGTGTTACTGGCAGGTATTTTGATGGTGAATACTTTCCCGCAGTTATTGTTGGCAGGAATTTGTCTTTTTGCCATGACCACTCTTTTCAGCTTTATTACGTTGCCTGTTGAGATCAATGCCAGCCAGCGTGCGTTGGTATGGTTGAGCAAGGCCGGAATTACAAATTCATATAACCATCATGCGGCAGAGGATGCGCTGCGTTCAGCTGCTTATACGTATGTGGTTGCGGCACTTAGTTCGTTGGCTACACTGATTTACTATATAATGATTTATATGGGACGTCGTGACTAAGACCTTATAAGGGAAATATATTTTTATTATAGAAGGCTGCCTGCGGGCAGCCTTTTCTAGTTATATTTTGATTAGTTTCGAGATAATTTTTGTTTTAATCTCTTTTTCTTTTCGTTTTAATTTGTATTTTTGCCCTGTCAGCAAAATGAGATAATACCTATGAAAAAACATTTGGGAGCCATCAAATACTTGGTCATTTAGAATAATTTGATGATGAGAAACACAATAAAGTTAAAATATATATGGTGTACTTTGTTTTTACTTCTTCATTGGGGTTTTGTCAAAGCACAGCCTATTTGTGTTGCACGCCAATATACAGTGAGAGACGGATTGATTCAAAGTAATCCGGCGCAGATTCTTCAAAGTCATAATGGTTTTATATGGGTTAGTACTTGGAATGGGGTAAGCCGGTTTGATGGACGCGATTTCGAAACTTTTCAGTTTGATTCTCTTTTGAACCAGCACATGCAGCGGCTGGAGAATACGGCCGACGGCAATTTATGGATGATTGCATACGATCGTCATAGCCTGTATTTATATGATATTCGTGAAAATAAGCTGATCAATGTTCTGAAACAGTATGAACAACATTTTAATACTCCGTTGCAAATAGAAAATTTGTATCCTTTATCCAAAGGGATTACTTGGGTTACTTTAAATAATGGAGGATGTTTCAGAATTTCAGATAAAGAGTGTACTGTTTCTTCAGGGATTCAGTATATTACAGCTATTGATGATGTGGAACTGGGGAAAGTCAGTAGGGTCTTTGAAGATAAACAGGGAGAGGAATGGGTATTTAGTGACAAGGGAGTTAGCATATTTGGCAAGCGGACCATTAGTTCATATCCCTTTTCTATGTTCGAAACAATGGATAATCTTGTTTTTCTTGCATCACAGAATGGCAGGCTAGCCTATTATGATGTAAATACCATGCAATTCAACATCGTTCCTTTTCAAGAGAAGATTCAGCATATAAACGGAATTAAAGTGTTGAAAGATAATCAGCTGGCTGTTTTGTCTGATAAAGGTTTGTACCTATGCCGTTTCCCTGAACTGGCGATGGAGAAATATGATTTCTCTCTTCCGGGGCGTGACGATGCGGCTGTGAGAAAAGTCTATCAGGATTCTAAAGGATTTCTATGGATATTTACCGGATTGCCGGGAATTATCCGGCTTGATCCGGAAACCGGAGTGAAACAATATTTGAATACTCCTTCCGGATACATGGCTTCTTCTCCGGAAAATGAACTCTTTATTTATGAAGATCCTAACGGAGTGGTTTGGACTATTCCTTATAAAGGTATATTCAGTTATTATGACGAAAAGAGCCGGGAGCTAAAAGTCTATTTTACACCGGGAAGGAATCATATACCTTATTCTCCTATTATTAAAACAACTTATGTTGACAAACAAAATAATTTGTGGATCAAATCCCAGCGCTCATTTATAAAAATGTTCTTTCCGCCCAGTCCCTATACTTATAGGGAGTTGGACAATTATTTTGATACAAAATCATTTCTGTTTGATAGCGACGAACATTTATGGATTGCAACAAAGAAAGGGATTATACGTATTATGGATTCACAGAAAAACTTGTTGGGTTATTTGTCGCCTGATGGGGAACTGGCTCAAACGGAAACAGTTTTTGCAGAAGGTGGAATCTATGTCATGCTGAAGGATCAGGCGCAGACAATATGGCTTGGCAGTAAGGAAAACGGATTGTTCAGACTTGTTCCTCGGAATCGTCCTTATCATTATGAAGTATATCATTATATGAATAATCCGTCGGATCCTTATTCCATCAGTGACAATAAAATATCATGCATTGATGAGGATCATAACGGACGTATTTGGATTGGTACTTACGGTGGCGGATTGAATTTGGTTGAGGAAAAGGAAGATGGAGCGATACGTTTTATTCATGCGGAGAATAAATTGTCCGGTTTTCCTATTAATCGTACCAACAGTATTCGTTGTATGGTGGAGGGACCCGGTCATACTATGCTGGTGGGTACTATAGAAGGTTTGATCACTTTTTCTTCTGATTTTTCGGATTACGAAAATATTCGTTTTTATCTTAACCTTCCTCGTCCGCAGGTGGCTGACGGATTGTGTAGTGCTGATGTGATGTCTGTTTTACGAGCGACGGATGAAACTATCTATTGTTATTGTTATGGAGGTGGCCTTTGTAAGTTGGTTTCGTCAAATTTATTATCTGATGAACTTCGGTTCCGGTCGTTCGGCAAAGAGACATCTCCGTTGGCTAGAGCCTTGATTGAAGATAAAAATCATAATATATGGATCGGCTCGGAAACGGATATCACTCTGTTTGATGTGCACGATCAGACTTTTGAGTCTTTTGGAGAAACTTTTTTCAATCGCTCTTTTAATTATAGTGAATGTCTTCCGGTTACAGACAGGCAAGGGGATATCTTAATGGGTACAGAAGGCGGTATGCTTGTCTTTTCTCCGGATAGTATCGTTAAGCAGACTTATGAAGCTCCTATTGTAGTGACAGGTATAAAATATTCGGAGGATAATTTGTCTCATGTATTGAGTGATGCGGATTATTTAGAGATCCCTACCCGGCGGAGGAATTTTACCATCTCATTTGCTGCGTTGGATTATACTAATTCCTTGGATATCGAGTATGCTTATAAGTTGGATGATAATCAATGGTATTATATAGGTAAGAAGAACTCGGTTAGTTTTGTAAGTCTTCCGGCAGGAAAATATCAATTTCAGATAAAGGCGACCAATGGGGATGGTATTTGGATGAACACTGTGAAAACGGTTACTTTACAGGTATTACCCACCTTTTGGGAAACCGGTTGGGCTAAGGCTTTTTATCTAGTTGTTGTCTTGGTGATATCTTTAGCTATCGGATATGTTTTTTTCTATATTTACTATTTGAAGCATAAGGTAAATATGGAACAAAGATTGGCGGAAATAAAAGTACGTTCTTTTATTGATATCTCACATGAACTACGTACTCCTTTAACCCTTATATCCGGTCCGGTATCCGAAGTGTTGTCCCAGGAGCCTTTGACTTCCCGGACCCGGCATCATCTTCAATTGGTTCAGAAAAATATCAATCGTATGTTATTGCTCATTAATCAAGTATTGGATTTCAGAAAGATACAGAATAAAAAAATGGGCTTGACTATTGAATACCGGGATATCATTATCATGCTTCATAATATAATGGATAATTTCCGGTTGTTGGCAACAGAAAAAAATATAAATTTTTCTCTTCAGACAACGTTGCCTTCTGTTTTTTTGTGGATAGATAGTGATAAGTTCGAGAAAATTATCTTTAACTTGCTTTCCAATGCCTTTAAGTATACACCGGATAATAAGTCGATTACCTTGATTGTGATGGAAAGCGGACAGTTTGTTTCGATTGCCGTAAAAGATGAAGGTATTGGCATCTCTAAAGATAAAGTGCCATCCATATTTGAACGTTTCACTACAGTGTCCAAGGAAAATGACATGCAGCCTTCATCGGGTATAGGGCTTTCGCTGGTGAATGAGTTGGTTAAAATGCTGCATGGGGAAATTCAGGTCGAAAGTGAAGTAAAGAAAGGAAGTGTATTCAAACTGGTTTTGCATAAAGGAAAAGAAATATATGCTCAGGATAAAAATGTTGAATATATATTGAACGACACTTCGGAAGAACAGGAAACGGTCTTGGCGGAACCGGAACAAAATGATAAAACATTTTTGCCGGACATGCCTCCGGCAACAAAAGAAACTTTAGTAAAAGTGATGGTAGTGGAGGATAATGCGGAGTTGCGTCAATTTATATGTGAAATATTGTCGGGCACTTACCGTGTTGTTGGAGTTGCCGACGGGGTGATGGCATTGGAAAAGATAGAAGAGGAAATTCCGGATTTTATTATTACGGATATTATGATGCCGCGTATGGATGGTATTGAATTGATAAGGCACATCAAGGAGAATGTCAATACCTGTGATATCCCTCTTATTATCCTTTCTGCAAAATCGTCTGTTGAGGATCGTATTCAAGGTTTACAATTAGGGATTGATGATTATATACCTAAACCTTTCAGCAGCGATTATTTAAAATCGAGAATTGAGAACTTGATCAGGCAAAGAAAAGTGCTTCAGTCGGCTTTTTTGTCAAAGTATGGTGCTCAGCCGAAGAAAGAACCTTTAGAAGCCATTGCTTATCCTGTGTCGCAAATTGTTCCTTTGGATGAGTTGTTTATGCAGAAACTGGTAGGATTTATGGAAGAAAATTACAGTAATCCGGGGCTGCGGGTGAATGATCTGGCAGAATTCATGAATATGAGCCGTTCTGTATTCAATCGGAAAGTGAATGGTATCATGGGGATTTCTCCGATAGAATATATAAAGAATTATAGGTTGAATAAAGCGAAAAGTTTTATACAAAGTGGTATGTCTTTCTCTGAGGTTGCTTTTGCCGTCGGCTTCTCTGATCCCGGTTACTTTGGCAAGGCGTTTAAAAAAGCATTTAATCAGACTTTGACTGAGTATAAAAATAATAACTAAGTTCCGTTTTGTGCTGTTTATGAAGGTAAATAGCAAGAAAATACCTTATTGATGTAAGATTTTACCTTTGGCTCTCAAGGGTAAAATCTATCTTTGTGCTCATTGACACAGTATGAAAATGTTCCGGAAAACTTTTATGAGTATAATTTTTAAAACATGATAGGATGAGTACAAAATTTTATGTAATAGCTGTTTGGACGCTGTTAAGTTTTGTGGTAAAAGTAAATGCACAAGACAAAGTGGAATGTTGGGACCGGTTTGAGTTGAGTTTTAAACAGGTGACCAAAGGGAATCCTTTTGATATACGTCTTTCCGCTACTTTCGTTTGTGGAAAGGAAAAGAAAACGGTGGAAGGGTTTTATGATGGTGAGAATACTTATAGGATACGGTTTATGCCTGCTGTCGCCGGGGAATGGAGGTATGTTACATCTTCCAGTATAGGGGCTATGAATGGTCGGAAAGGTACATTCACAGTGATACCTGCCGGAAAAGATAATCATGGCATGGTATTGGTGGACGGAGAACATAATTTTAAATATGCGGACGGTACCCGTTATTATCCGATGGGTACGACGGCCTATGCATGGACACATATGAAGGAAACGACTCAGGAGGCTACTTTGAAATCGTTTGGTGAAGCCGGTTTTAATAAGGTAAGGATGTGTGTGTTTCCTAAAAACTATTCTTTAGTGAAAGACGAGCCTGCGCTTTATCCTTTTGAAATAAGGAAGACGATAAAAGATAAGGAAGGAAATGAAAGGAAAGAATGGGACTTTGACAGATTTGACCCGGCTTTTTTTCAGCATTTGGAGAAACGGATAGACCAACTGAACCGTTTGGGGATTGAGGCGGATTTGATCCTTTTCCATCCTTATGATAAGGGAAGATGGGGCTTTGATGCTATGTCGAATGAGGTGAATGTACGTTATATTAAATATATTACTGCTCGTTTGGCTTCTTTTAGAAATGTATGGTGGTCTATGGCAAACGAGTGGGATTATGTAAAAGCGAAAACTGTGGACGATTGGAAGCTGTTGACGAAAACTGTGGTTGAGAATGATCCTTATCGCCATTTATGTTCTATTCATGGAGCGACGGCTACTTATTTTGATTATTGGATGCCTGAATTTACCCATGTCAGCATACAGGATGAGGCACCGGTACTGAGTTCTACCGCTTCTGCTACTTTAAGAAAAATTTATCGCAAACCGGTTATATGTGATGAGGTTGGGTATGAAGGGAATCTACCTTATCGTTGGGGAAGGTTAAGTCCGCAGCAGATGACTTGCTTTATTTTGAATGGTTTGTTGGGTGGAATTTATGTCACTCACGGTGAATGTTATCAGCAGGGGAACGAACCTATTTTTTGGGCGCAAGGGGGATCTTTAAAAGGTGAAAGCTGGAAACGTGTGAAATTTTTAAGAACGATTATTGAAGCTGCTCCCCATCCGTTGGAGATGGCAGATATCAGTCGTGACTTGGTTACTTCTACTGCTGGACCAGATTATTATCTGGTCAATATGGGAAAAGATGTGAAAGGTTTCTGGACTTTTAATCTGCCGGTAAAAAATGCGGATTATAACAAATTGCAAAAGAATAAACGGTTTAAAGTGGAGATTATTGATGTGTGGGCCATGACTGTCACGGAATATCCTGTGATATTTGAAACAACGGAGGAATTGGATTATCGTGTTTTTGATATACATCATCGGGGAGTAAGAATTCCGGATGCTCCTTATATTGTTCTTAGAATAACAGAAGTGAAATGATGGGATAAGCCTTCTGACGGGAGATGATTGATTTTTTTTATCATAAAAAAGGCTAATAGTTTTCGATTCTTTTTGTTTTAGCTTAAATTTGCGGTATAATTAACTCCCTAGATACACTAAAATGTTAAATACAGTAGAAGAAGGATTGGAAGATATTCGCCAAGGCAAAGTATTGATCGTTGTTGATGACGAAGATCGTGAAAACGAAGGCGATTTTATCGTTTCAGGAGAAAAGATTACTCCTGAAATTGTAAATTTTATGATTACTCATGGCAGAGGGTTGTTATGTGCCCCTCTGCCACGTTCACGTTGTGAAGAACTTTGTCTGGCTCCGATGGCAGAAGAAAACACTTCATTGCTAGGTACACCGTTTACTATGTCGGTAGATTTAAGAGGGTATGGCTGTACTACGGGAGTTTCTGCTTTCGACCGTTCGTCAACAATAAAAGCTTTGGTGGCAGGAAATCTGAATCCTTCCGAGTTTGCTCGTCCCGGGCACGTTTTCCCTCTATATGGTGCGGAAAATGGGGTCTTGGAGCGTAATGGACATACCGAAGCCACACTGGATATGACAAGAATGGCAGGTTTGAAACCCGGAGGAGCTCTTGTTGAAATTTTGAATGAAGATGGTACAATGGCGCGTCTTCCCCAACTAGGTGAGATTGCAGCAAAATTCGGTTTGAAAATTGTTTCCATTAAGGATATTCAGGAATATCGTAAAAAACATAACCTCTAAATCTAATAAATATGGCACTCAATCAAAGAAGAGTAAAGATATTGCATCTGATTCGTGAAGACGGGCATGCAAAAGTTCAGGACCTTAGTAAAATTTTCAATGTGACGGATGTAACGATCCGTCAGGATTTGGAAGCCTTGGAACAAATGGGGTATATCCAAAGAGAGCATGGAGGTGCGTTTCTGAAAGGAGTAGGGTCGTTTGCCAAGACCGGGCAATTGTTCAATCAGACTCATTTGGAGGAAAAGAAAGAAATCGCTCAGAAAGCTATTCAGTTTATTCAGGAGGGGGACAGTATAATTCTTGATTCCGGTTCTACAACTACAGAGATCGCAAAGCTTTTAATGAATTATAAGGACCTGACAGTCATTACCAATGCTTTGAATATAGCTTTGATTTTAGGTGAGAATCATGGTATTAATCTGATTGTTACCGGAGGTGAATTCAAGGCTCCTACACTTTCTTTGACAGGAAAAATGGCGGCCGATTCATTTAAAGATATACGCGCTAATAAATTGTTTCTGGCTACGGCCGGTATTTCTTCGGATATGAAGCTGACTTATCCTAGTCTAAGTGATTTGGTCGTGAAATCTGCTATGATAGAGTCTGCCAGTAAAGTGTATCTGGTGGCTGATTGTTCAAAAATAGGTGTCAGTGCTTTTGCTAGTTTAGGCTCGGTTTCATTAGCAAATGCTATTATTACAGATAGTACTATAACCGAAGAGGATTTTGAAAGATTAAAAGAATTAGAGGTCGAAGTTATCTGATTCTTACTGAAACAAAGGTAATATGGGTGATTGAGAATGTTGGAAAATACATTCTTGATCACCTTTTTTATCAACTTTGATTTTACTTCCTTATTTCTCCTTATTGTTTGCTTCTTTTTTTTTATAACAGTTCTGTTGGGTACAAAATAGACAATCGGATAGTCTTGTTTATATAGAGATATAACTTTGTTAGCAGAATAAATTAATTGTCCTGATTTATAGATTATATAGGTGTTTATTGTTAATATAATCAAATTTATTTTCATTTTATTTCGTTTTGTATTGAATATTTCCAGTTAAATTCCGTTATTTGCGAAATGATAAGAAAGTAAATGATAATAATATGCAAGTTGAAACGTTAGAATTACAATCGGAAAAGAATCGGAAACGGTTGGTTGAGATTGTGTATAAAGCAAAAGCAGGACACATTGGAGGTGATCTGTCGTGTCTTAACGTGCTTACAGCACTTTATTTTGATATAATGCGTGTTTGGCCGGATAAACCAAAGGAAACGAAAAGAGATCGTTTTGTAATGAGCAAAGGGCATTGCGTAGAAGCGTTATATGTTACGCTGGAAGCAAAAGGTTTCATCTCTCGTGAGGTAACCGACACATTAGGAGAATTCGGATCTATCTTGTCCGGCCATCCTACTATAGAGGTACCGGGTATTGAAGTAAATACAGGAGCTTTAGGGCATGGCTTGTCTGTAGGTGTCGGAATGGCGATGGCTGCCAAAATGGATAAAGCTGATTATAAAACGTATGTATTGATGGGAGATGGTGAGCAAGGGGAAGGTTCTATATATGAAGCTGCTATGGCAGGAAACCAGTATAAATTGGATAATCTGGTAGCCATTATTGACCGTAATCGTTTGCAGATCAGCGGTACAACCGAGGAGGTCATGTCATTGGAGAGTATGCGCGACCGCTGGACTGCCTTCGGTTGGGATGTATTGGAAATGAACGGAGATGAGATGGAAGATATCATCCGGACTTTCCGTTCTATTGATTATACGAATAAAAAGCCTCATTTGCTTATCTCCCATACTACAAAAGGAAAAGGAGTGTCTTATATGGAAGGCATTGCAAAATGGCATCATGGCGTGCCTACAGCCGAACAATATGAAGAGGCTGTTCGCGAGGTATCCGAAAGAATTGAAAAACTAGAAAAAGAAAACAATGGCAAATAATATGATAGCGTGCAGAAAGAGCTTTACAGATACGTTGCTGGAGTTGGCGCGTCAGGATAAAGATATTGTGGCGGTTACAACAGACGCCAGAGGATCTGTTACTTTGGGGGATTTTGCAAAAGAATTACCTGCACAGTTTGTAGAATGTGGAATAGCCGAACAGGATGCGGTAGGAATATCAGCAGGTTTGGCACATAGCGGAAAAAAAGTGTTTGTATGTGGCCCGGCTTGCTTTTACGTGGCACGTAGCTTGGAGCAGGTGAAGGTCGATTTGGCTTATAGTCAGAATAATGTGAAGATACTCGGAGTAAGCGGTGGAGTTGCTTATGGTGCTTTGGGGGCTACTCATCATAGCCTGCATGATATTGCCGTATTAAGAACTTTTCCGGGAATGAATATCGTTCTTCCTTGTGATGCCCGTCAGACACGCAAGTTGGTCAAACTATTGGTAGATTACCCTGAACCGGTATATGTGCGTGTAGGAAGGGCTGCCGTTCCCGATGTGTATGAGAATGATGATTTTGAATTTGTTCTGGGAAAAGCCAATACGTTGCTGGACGGTACGGATCTGACTATCATTGCCGCCGGAGAAACGGTTTATCATGCTTATCAGGCCGGCTTGATGCTGCGTGAGAAAGGCATTCAGGCACGTGTGCTGGATATGTCTTCCATCAAGCCTGTTGATGTGGAAGCCATCAGGAAAGCGGCGGAAGAAACCGGACGAATTATCACCGTAGAAGAACACAGCCGGTTTGGCGGCTTGGGAGCTATTGTAGTTGAGACGCTTTCTGAAAATCCGGTTCCGGTACGCATTATCGGCATCCCCGATGAGAACGTGGTTCATGGAAACTCCCATGAAATCTTTGCCCATTACGGATTGGATAAAGAGGGCATCTGCAAGACTGCCCTTGAATTCGTGAAAAAATAAACATATCCTTTTTAAATCTAATAGTATGATTAGCAGAATAATTACCATAGATCAAAGTACTTCGGCAACAAAAGCCATGCTGTTCTCTGAAGATTGCGAATTGTTGCATCGGGTAAATATAGAACATCAGCAATTCTACCCGCAGATAGGATGGGTAGAGCATGATGCCGAAGAAATCTATAAAAATACCATAGAAGCGATACATTGTCTGCTTGAACAAGAAGAAGTGAATGGAAAGGATATTTCTTATTCTCTTGCCATCACCAATCAGCGCGAAACGGTGGTTGTTTGGAACCGACATACCGGCAAGTCCGTTTATCATGCCGTGGTATGGCAATGCCAGCGGGGAGCGGCTATTTGCAAAGAACTGAAAGATAAGGGATACAGCGAACTGGTACAACGAAAGACCGGATTGCTTATCGATCCTTATTTTTCTGCCAGTGGTGCTAAGTGGATATTGGATAACGTGGAAAATGCACGTGAACTGGCAGAAAAAGGCGATTTGTTGATGGGAACTATTGATTCCTGGCTGATTTGGAAATTGACCGAAGGCAGGAAGCATCTGACTGATTATACGAATGCGTCGCGTACCATGCTTTTTAATATTCATACTTTGGACTGGGATGAAGAGTTGTTGAAACTCTTCACTATTCCCCGGAATATGATGCCGGAAGCGTTGCCCTGTGATGCTGTTTTTGGAGAAACAACGATAGAGGGTTTGTTCAAATCTCCGATACAAATAGCAGGTGTTTTAGGTGATTCCCATGGAGCATTAACCGGTCAGATGTGTTTTGAGGCAGGTATGGGCAAGGTGACTTATGGAACGGGATCATCTGTTATGGTTAACATTGGAGAAGAGGCTGTCGCTGCTCCTGAAGGGCTGGTTACATCCGTCGGATTCTCGGCTTTGGGTAAAGTGTATTATGCTTTTGAGGGCAATATCCATTGCACCGGAGCCACTATCAAATGGATGGTGGAGAAATTGGGATTGGTGGACTCGTTCAATCAAATTGAAACCTTGGCGACTTCGGTGAAAAATAATGATGGAGTCTATCTGGTTCCCGCCTTTACCGGATTGGGAGCTCCCTGGTGGAAACCGGATGCTAAAGCTGCCATCTGGGGAATGACACTGAATGCTGGAAAAGCGCATGTGCTGCGTGCAGGATTGGAATCCATTGCTTATCAAGTGAAGGATTTGATAGACATGATGACCCGGCAGGCAGGAATCGAGCTGAAAGCGTTGCGTGTTGACGGAGGCCCCACGAAGAATCAGTTCCTGATGCAGTTTCAGGCTGATATGCTGCATGCCGTCATTAACCGTTCGGAGATAGAGGAAGCTTCTGCATTGGGGGCTGTTGTCATGAATGGCTTTGCCCGTAAGAAGTGGGCCAGTTTCCAAGAAGCCGCTGCCATGCGTACCATTGACAATTGCATCGCTCCCTGTATGGAGGAAAAAGAACTTCAATCTTTGTATAGTGGCTGGCGTGAGGCTGTTAAGAAAGTAATAGGACAGAATAACTAACTGAATATATCGTAACTTTTAATACCATTAGAAATGAAAAACAAGAAAAAAATGTGTTTTGGTGTCATCATTGGAACACGCGCTTATTTTAACTCGGAATTAGCAAAAGATGTCCGTAAACAATTGTTGGAAACACTGACGAAAGAGGGCTATGACTATGTCATTCTCCCCGAAGATGCTACGCCTACAGGCAGTAGCAGTATTGAAACAAGAGAAGATGGCTTGAAATGTGCAAAGTTGTTCCGTGAGAACCGTGACCGCATTGATGGAATCATTGTTTCATTACCTAACTTCGGTTTTGAAATCGGTATCATCAATGCTATCAGTGTAGCCGATCTGAATGTGCCTGTTTTGGTTCAGGCATGTGATGATGAGAATGACAAGGTGGATTTGGATAGCCGTCGTGACGCGTTCTGTGGTAAGATTTCCATGCGCCCATATAGGCTACACAATAAATATCTCTTTGGCAAGAGATTAGGTTAGA
>OHUF01000703.1_pt1 | contig 13949 bp, 10 predicted proteins | sample 1579131 | NCBI WGS metagenome assembly OHUF01 (sample SAMEA3879553, study PRJEB24766) | human gut metagenome | biome: human-associated habitat; feature: feces | place: USA | collected 1985/1987 | reverse complement strand
ACATTTGAATATACTGACAGACAGCAGGCTATAGATGGATTAAGAAATAATTATTATGTTATGGCTATTATCGTGCCAGAGAATATGATAAGTGATATTATGTCGGGCGAGAATACACCTGTTGAGGTTGTGTGTCAGTCAGAGGGTGTTAATAATACTTCGATGATATTCCGTGAGATGGTGAGGGCAGGAGGCTCTGACCTTGCAACTGCAGAGGCGGGGATATATACATTTGACGATTTGTTCAATGGTGTGCTTAAGAATTACAGGGGCTTGCAGGGTACACATGAGAATAAGCTTAATGACATATATCTTTCGTATGCACTTAACAGAAGCATATACTTTAAGACAAGAGATATATCGGTTAAAGAAGGCTTGAGTACAGTACAGTTCTATGTATGCACAGCAATTGTGATGCTGCTTTTACTTAGCACAATAACATGTGCCGGCAATATGAAGGGGGAGAGCAGGTCGCTTGCAAAGAGCCTTAAAGGTGCGGGAATATCAGCATTTGATACCGGAATTGCAAGAACTACCGGAGTTGGCATTGTGTATATAATGATATTTGAAGTGCTTTTTATTATAATTAATGTAATGAGGCTGGGGGTGCCTGCAATATCAGGAGTTCTGGCAGTTTCGACAGTTGGAGAATTCATTGCTTCCATACTGGGGATTGTGGTGCTTGTGTATGCGGCAGTTTCATTTATAAACTGTATATTCTCAGTAGTTGACGACACGGTGTATTCAGTTATTACGGTGTGTATCCTTGGAATGGCGTGCATGTATGCATCCGGATGTATTGTTTCATCAGCATTTCTTGCGCCGGGTGTGAGGGTTATTGGCATGTATCTTCCGACTAACGGCTTATTCACACTTGCATGTCAGATAATCAAGGGAACTGTGGATATCAGTACCATTATGACAAATGTTATGTGGATAATTATATTTCAGGCAGCAGGAGCATTGGCGGTTAAGATAAGGAGAGACAGATAATGAAGAGATTGTTATACTGGCTGTATCTGCTTGTTAAAAGGCAGTTAAAGAATCCTGTGATTGTCGTGGTGCTTATTGCAATGCCTGTTGCAGCGTTAATAATTACGAATACAGCGTCTTTTAAGGAGAAAGAGCCTGTAAGGGTTGGAATAGTGCTTGAAGATGACGATAAGATTGCCATAATGACAAGAGATTATCTTGTAAATGGCGATTATTCAGTTCAATTCTACGAAGCAGAATCGCAGGAAAAGCTTGAGCAGGATATAATGAATAAATACACAGAGTGTGGCTATGTAGTTGGTACCGGGCTTAAGGATAAGCTTGACAGTGGCAGCTACAGAGACATTATAGAGCTTATTATATGCAGGTCAGATTTTGTCAGCTCAATGACAGATGAGATATTCTTTTCTGCTATGTTTAAGGCATATTCGCCTGAGGTTGCAGTTAATTATGTTAATTCTGTAGACATATTTAAAAAGCATTCAGAAAAGGCAGAGGAAGAGATAAGAAAAGGGTACGAGGAATACATATCCGGAGATGACACATTCAGAATTGATTTTAAGGTGCTGGATGGTTTACAGGATAATGGGACACAGCTTGAAGATAAGACAGGAGAGTTTCCGTTAAGGGCATTACTTATAATTCTTGTATATATAGGCGGACTTTTTGGAATCGTGGAATATTATCTTGATAAGAATTCCGGAACATTTATAACACTGCCTCGTATGTACCGTGTGGCAGGAAAGCCGTTGTATGCATTCATATCATGTGTACTTTTTGCAGTATCAGCAATGTTAACACTTGCGGTGGCAGGACAACTTAAGGGGGCAGCAGATATACTTCATATGGTTGTGTATGTAATAGCGGTTACTTTATTTGCATGGTTTGTGGCAATACCTGTAAGGAGAGCCAATGCAATGATTTCAATAATACCGGTGCTTCTTATAGCGTGTCTTATATTATGTCCGGTATTCATTAACATAACGGCATATGTGCCATTTGCAAAATATATAAGAGCATTGCTGCTTCCGTGGTATATGCTTAAGTAGGAGGATGGGATACGGTGAATAATAAGAAAAAACGTATATTTGACATTATCCAGATTGGATATGTGGGTGATGTTGCAAGCCGTACATTTGATATTGCGATAACTGCTGCAATTATAATCAACCTGTTCATTGCGATATTTGATACATTTGAACAGTCAATTCCGTACCAGCCTGTGTTAGATGTTATAGAGTGGATTACAGTTATCGGCTTTACAATTGAATACATACTGCGTGTATGGACGGCAGAATATCTGTATCCTAATAAATGTACAGGTATTGCGAGAATAAAATACATCTTCTCAGGAAGCGGTATTGTTGACCTTTTATCGTTCCTGCCCAATTATCTGCCTGTATTTTTTCCGGCAGGAGCAGTTGCTTTCCGTATGTTCAGGGTTATAAGAATCCTAAGGATATTCCGTGTCAATTCATATTATGATGCGTTAAATGTTATAACAGAGGTAATAAGGCGAAAAAGGGACCAGATATTATCCTCTGTATTCATCATTGTGATGCTTATCATAGCATCATCACTGTGCATGTACAGTCTGGAGCATGAGGCACAGCCGGAAGTGTTTAAGAATGCATTTTCAGGAATATGGTGGTCGGTATCAACACTTCTTACAGTAGGTTACGGCGATATCTATCCTGTGACAGTGCTTGGAAAAATGTTCAGTATTATCATTACATTTCTTGGCGTCGGAATGGTCGCTATTCCAACAGGTATCTTATCTGCAGGTTTCGTTGAGCAGTACAGCCTTATTAAGAAGTCTACAGATTACCTTATGGAGAAGGAACTTAAGTTTATTAAGCTTATTATAACTAAGGACCACAACTGGAATGAAAAGAAGGTATGCGAGCTTAGTCTTCCAAGAGGACTTATTCTTGCAGCAGTATTAAGAAATGGTGAGACACTTATGCCAAAGGGAGATATGAAGCTTTTTGAGGGAGATTGTGTTGTAATCGGAGCAAGAGACTGTGATGTTAATGTTGATGTAAACCTAAAACAGGTGGAACTGCGTGAACATCATCCGTGGGTTGGACACAAGATAAAAGAACTTGATATATCAAGGCATACACTTATAGTTATGATAAGACGCGGTGATAATGCAATAGTTCCTAATGGTGATACCTTGATTAAATCAGGTGATATAGTATTCGTGTTCTCAAAGCGTTATATGGCAGATGCACAGACAATAAGTGTATAGATGGTGAATGATTATGATGATATTTGTGACAACGACAGATGCATTAACTGATGAAAAGTTATATGAAAAGGCCTATTCGCTTATTCCGGAATACAGGAAAGCTAAGGCTGATAAGATGAAAATGCGTGAAAATAAGCTGCAAACCGTGACGGCAGGCCTACTTCTTAATTATGCGGTAGGAAAATGGTCTATAAAAACAGGAGAAAGAGATTATAAAACAGATGAAAATCTATATGAGAAGGTGGATATTATTTCTGTGATTGAAGCAAATAATCAGTACTTTGATTATGAAATAGCATATAATTCGCAAGGAAAACCTTATTTTTCATCAAATTGTGAAACTTTTTTCAATATTTCACATTCGTCTAATTATGTAGCGTGTGTAATAGGCAACAGACCGGTAGGAATTGACATTGAAAAAGCCCGCAAAGGTAGACAGAATCTGGCAAAACGCTTCTTTGACGTATCAGAAGCAGAATGGATTAAAGAGTGCGATAGTGATGAAAGATTCTTCAGAATATGGACATTAAAAGAGGCATATGGCAAGGCTACAGGCCAAGGTGTGCTTGACATTTTAGACAAAATAGTTTATAGATTAGAGAAAGGGAAAATGAAAGCATATATGTGCGGACTTCCCCAGAATTTCACTATTGTAGAAAAGGAAGTTGATGGATTCAGTTTATCGGTAATACAATTGTGAAATATATATCCAACTATTCATTATACAGTTGAAAAATATTAATAATGGCGGTATAATATAGAATATGTATATCTATGGAAAAGCCTAAGGAGGGTTTATGAGCAGAAATCATTTTAATGAATTAAGTCCATGTGAAGCATTAATTATGAAGCTTATATGGGAAGCACCACAGGATATTCCTGTACAGGAGCTTATTGATCAGTTAAGAGACGATTACGGTAAGGATTACGCAAGAACAACAGTTGTTACTTTCGTAGGTAAGTTGAAGGACAAGAGATTTGTTGATACATACCGTAAAGGAAAGGCAGCTTTCATTCATCCACTTCGTTCAGAAGAAGAATATAGAAGACAGCTTTTAAAGGAAGAAGCTGATTTCTGGTTCAACGGAAAAGCTGTTGATATGGTTGCTTCTATTTGTGAATCACAGAAGTTAGAAGACGATGAAGTTAAGAGAATTAAGAAGATTCTTAATGGTCTTAATAAATAATAATTTTATAAGCAAAAGCAATAAAAAACATCACCTGATACGAAAGTCGGATTCGTCAGGTGATGTTTTTTGTTATGCATATATAATATAATTAATGGTTTTTATTCTGATATTCAAGTGCTGCTGTTATGAAGCCTCTGAATAATGGATGTGGACGATTAGGTCTTGACTTTAACTCTGGATGAGCCTGTGTGGCAATAAACCATGGGTGATTCTTTAATTCTATCATCTCAACAATTCTTCCGTCAGGAGATATTCCTGAAAGCATCATACCATTCTCAGTAAGAACTTTTCTGTAATCATTATTAACTTCATATCTGTGTCTGTGACGTTCATGTATAAGCTCTTCGCCATAGAGTTCATAAGCCTTGCTTGTTTTATCAAGTACACAAGGATAAGAACCAAGTCTTAATGTACCGCCGATATCATCAATGCCTTCCTGGTCTGGCATAAGATGTATAACAGGGTGAGTTGTGTTAGGATTAAGTTCAACACTGTGTGCGTCGTCATATCCTATAACATTTCTTGCAAATTCAACAATTGAAAGCTGCATTCCCAGACACAATCCTAAGAATGGAATATTATGTTCTCTGGCATAACGGATAGCTTCAATCTTTCCTTCTGTACCTCTGTCACCGAATCCACCTGGAACTAATATGCCAGATACGTCAGAGAGAAGCTCATCAGCAGTTTCAGGAGTTACAGTTTCTGAATCAATCCATTTGATAGTTACATCACATGAATTATATACACCACCATGCTTTAATGCTTCTACAACACTGATATAAGCATCATGAAGCTGGATATATTTACCGACTAATGCAACAGTTACCTTCTTAGTAGGATTCTTCCAGGCCTTGCACATCGCTCTCCATTCATCAAGGTCTGGTTCTGGACAGTCAAGGTGTAAACATTCACATGCTACCTGTGCAAGATGTTCTTCTTCCATCGCAAGAGGTGCATCATAAAGAATCTCAACATCTAAGTTCTGAAGTACATGAGACTTAGGTACATTACAGAAAAGTGCTATCTTATCCTTGATACCAGCCTCAAGTGGATGTTCGGTACGGCACACAAGAATATCCGGACGGATTCCCATTCCCTGAAGTTCCTTAACACTTGCCTGAGTTGGCTTAGTCTTCATCTCACCAGATGCTTTAAGATAAGGAATAAGTGTTACGTGAATAAGAATTGCGTTCTCATGTCCGACTTCATGCTGGAACTGTCTGATTGCCTCAAGGAAAGGCTGACTCTCGATATCTCCAACAGTACCACCAACTTCTATAATTGCAATCTTAGTTTCATCAGTTGAATAATCTCTATAAAAACGGCTCTTTATTTCATTAGTTATATGAGGAATTACCTGAACTGTTCCTCCACCAAAATCGCCACGGCGTTCCTTCTGTAATACAGACCAGTATACCTTACCTGTTGTTACATTAGAATTCTTATTAAGACTTTCATCAATAAATCTTTCATAATGCCCAAGGTCAAGGTCAGTCTCCGCACCATCATCTGTTACGAATACTTCACCGTGCTGGATTGGGTTCATTGTTCCCGGGTCAATGTTAATATATGGGTCGAACTTCTGCATAGTCACCTTAAATCCACGTGCTTTTAATAATCTACCGAGTGAAGCTGCTGTGATTCCTTTACCAAGACCTGAAACTACACCACCTGTTACAAATACATATTTTACAGACATTATTCCTCCTATCCGCCTTTCGGCTTACACATTAATCAACATTCCTACATTATTTTCAACATTATACAGTCATAAATTGCAAATTTCCACATTTTTTTATAATTAAATCTGTATTAATTCTGATACATTTATTTCATTTTATAATCGTTAATAAAATGTCTTTTCTATGGCAGATATAACGTATTCTGACTTAATATTATTAAGCTGGACGATATTAATATTAGTTATCTTATCTTTATTAATATAACCATTAATAATATCCTCCCCTTTATCATTCTTCTCATATCTGAACTCGGTATCTGATATGGTGAGAGCTATTCCCTGTCCTGTATATTTGGAATATGCTTCCTTTAATGTCCATATTCTAAGAAAACGGTTCTCATCTTCGCCAATCCACCGACATTCATTATCAGTAAAAAATCTTCTGGCAACCTTTAAATAATTCTTTCTTGTATGCTCTATATCCACACCAACTGCATTTTCTGATATGGCGCATACAACATAATCTCCTGTGTGGGAAAGATTAAAATGTATATTCTTATCCGCATACTCCGGCTTATTATTCGCAGTAAGTTTGATATCATAATCATAAGCCTTATCATATCCGCTGATAAGCTTATTTATATCTATATCATATTCCGAATTACTTTCCCATAAATGTCCTGCTTGGATATTCTCTCTTTCCCGCTTGGAAGCCTCAATTAGATAATTCTTATCTACACAATTCCCAGTTATATAATTATGAGCTATATAATTCCCAGCTTCATAGTCCTTTGTCGCATAATTAAGAAGAAGCCCTGCAACAAGGCTTCTCCTCTTATCTTCCATATATTGATATCTGTCAATCTTCTCCTGCCTGTACTCTGGCACAAGCATTTTCCCAGTGTTAAACATATCCTCGGTTACATCAGATATGTCCGTTATATACAATCTCATATTCTTCCTATGCTGTTGCTGTATCGAACTGGCTCTCATATAAGTTCTTATAAAATCCGCCAGCCGCAAGCAGTTCTTCGTGATTACCCTTTTCTATAATATGTCCGTCTTTCATAACAAGTATAACATCTGCTGACTGTATTGTAGAAAGTCTGTGGGCAACTATAAAGCTTGTTCTTCCTTCCATAAGCTTGTTAAATGCGTTCTGAATTTTTATTTCAGTTCGGGTATCTATAGATGAAGTTGCCTCATCAAGAATAAGCATTGGTGGTCTTGTAAGCATAATTCTTGTTATGCACAAAAGCTGCTTCTGCCCCTGTGAAAGACTTCCTCCGTCCTCACCAATCACTGTATCAAACCCATTAGGAAGACGCTTTATAAATCCGTATGAGTATGAAGCCTTAGCTGCCTCAATAATCTCTTCTTCTGTGGCATCCGGCTTTCCCATAGTGATATTCTCCCTGATAGTTCCTGCCTTAAGCCATGTTTCCTGTAATACCATACCAAAACCGTGTCTTAATGAATATCTTGTCATATCCCTTATATCAACACCTGATACATCTATGCTTCCTGAATTAACATCATAAAACCTCATTAAAAGGTTGATTACTGTTGTCTTACCACAGCCTGTAGGACCTACAATCGCAATCTTCTGTCCCTTCTTAACGTGAAGTGTGAAGTCCTCTATAAGCTTTCTGTCTGGTGTGTATGAGAAGTATACGTTATTAAGGTCTACCCTGCCATCAATATCTGTAACACTAACTGCTGATGGTGCATCTGGAATTTCTGGTTCTTCCTCTATAAGCTCGAACATTCTTCCTGCACACGCAATGGCATTCTGAAGCTCTGTTATAACGCCTGATATTTCATTAAAAGGCTTAGTATACTGTGTAGCATAACTTAAGAAGCTTGATAACTGTCCAACTGTTATGCCTCCGCCTATTGCAGAAAATGCACCTGCAACAGCTACTGCTGCATACACAAGGCTGTTGACAAATCTCGTCGATGGGTTAGTTATTGATGAGAAGAATATAGCTCTTAAAGAATACTTCTGTAATCTTTTATTAATCTCGTCGAATTCTTCTACTGCCCTTTCTTCATAGCCGTATGCCTTTACAACCTTCTGTCCGCCAATCATCTCATCAATAAATGCCGTCTGCTCACCTCTTGTTTCTGATTGGAGCTTGAACATTGAAAATGTCTTCTTAGCAATAAAGCTTGCAACAAATAATGAAACCGGGGTTATAACAACAACTACAAGTGTAATCTTTACATTTATTGTAAGCATAAATATAAGTGTTCCTGCAATTGTAAGCACACCTGAAAAGAACTGTGTAAATCCCATTAAAAGACCATCTGCGAACTGGTCAACATCGGCAATTACACGGCTTACAATATCACCATATGACTGTGCGTCAATATATTTAAGAGGAAGCTTCTGTAACTTTTCCATAGCCTCATCTCTTATATCTCTTGTAACGTGGTAAGTTATCTTATTATTGCATATATTCATTATCCACTGTGACAGTGCTGTTATGGCAACAACAATTCCTATTGTTATAAGCACCTTTGTTATGCCTGCAAAATCAACATTGCCCGGTCCTATAATATGGTCAATTCCTCTACCAACAAGAATTGGCACATACAATGTAGAAGCAACTGTTACAGCAGCCATAAGGATTGATATAACAAGAAATCCACTATATTTCTTTATTCTTTTTAATACTTTGCCAAGCGTAGACTTCTGCGCTTCTCTTTTATCCTTATTATCTTTCATAACTAATCTCCATTCTGACCTATGACTTGAACTGTGAATTATATATTTCCCTGTATACTTCACAATTCTCCAAAAGTTCTGTATGTGTACCTATTCCTGCAACCTCACCATCATCAAGCACGATAATTTTATCTGCGTGCATAAGTGATGCTGAACGCTGTGATACTATAAATACTGTAGGATTATTAGGCATCGTTCTTATAGACTTTCTAAGTGCCGCATCTGTAGCAAAGTCAAGAGCTGATGCACTGTCATCAAGAATAAGGACATCTGGCTTTTTAACAACTGCCCTTGCAATTGTAAGTCTTTGTCTTTGTCCACCTGAAAGGTTCTTACCACCCTGTTCAATCATATAGTCAAGGCGGCCTTTCTTCTTATCAACGAATTCCTTCGCCTGTGCTATTGCAAGTGCATCATCTATCTCTTTATCTGTAGCATCTGCCTTAGCCATCTGGATATTCTTTCTTATGCTTCCTTTGAATAATACTGCCTTCTGCATTACTATTCCGACTTTGTCCCTTAACTGTTCTATATTAATATCTTTAACATTAGTTCCATTTATTAATACTTCGCCACTGGTTGCATCATAAAACCTTGGTATAAGTCCGACAAGACTTGACTTACCTGAACCAGTACCACCTATTATACCGATAGTCTGTCCCCTGTAAGCCTTAAAATTAACGCCGGCAATACTTGTATCACCAGCTCCATTATACTTAAGGGCAACATTCTTAAATTCTACGACAGGAACATTTTCTTTATCTTCTGATAAATCCATAATGCCGTCCTTCATATTTGGCTGCACTTCAAATATTGACTCAATTCTTCCTGCACAGGCAAGAGCCTTAGTTATATTAATTACAAGATTAGCAAGCTTGATAAGCTCAACAAGTATCTGTGACATATAATTGTAAAGGGCTACAACCTGTCCCTGCGTAAGACCACCTTGATTAACTCTTATCGCACCAACCCATATAAGTGCAATTATTGAAACATTAACAACTGTGTAAGTAAGAGGATTCATAAGACCTGAAATCTTACCTACGAACTTCTGCAGATGATTAAGTTCTTCATTCTTATTCTTAAAACGTGCAAATTCATCGTCCTGCTTATTAAATGCTCTTATTACTCTTACACCTGTAAGATTTTCCCTTGTTATTCCAAGAATTGTATCAAGACCTGCCTGTACCTTCTTATATAAAGGTCTTGTTCCTATCATAATTCCAAATACTATAACGGCAAGGACTGGTATAGCTGCGACAAATATAAGTGCCGCCTTGACATCTATTGTAAATGCCATAATCATAGCACCAAATACAATAAATGGAGAACGTAAGAATAATCTTAATACAAGATTAACACCATTCTGAATCTGGTTAATATCACTTGTCATTCTTGTCATAAGAGTTGACGTTCCAATGTCGTCCATCTCCGTGAACGAAAGTGACTGTATATGCTTGAATAAAGCATGCCTTATTCCTGTAGCACAGCCAACTGCCGCCTTGGCACTGAAATACTGTGCTGTTATTGAACATACAAGACCTATAATTGCAAGGCCTAAAAGCATAAGGCACATTTTTACTATATAAGCTGTGTCCTGCTGTCCTATGCCCCTGTCAATTATAGAAGCAACTACCAATGGAACGAATAACTCAAAGAGTGCTTCAAGCATTTTAAAAAGTGGTGCTAACACACACTCTTTTTTTAATTCTTCCAGATACTTTAGAATCATCTTCATTACTCTTTACCTCACTTGTCCTTATCTTTAAACAGCCAATGGATTATCTTACTCTAAATCTATAAGCTCTGATAAAAGATTCTCATATGCATACGCTCTCTTGCTCATAAAATATTGATTATACACTTCATAATTATAATATGAATGTTCATACTGTCTTGAATACAGATGAGCAAGGTCTACCTTCCGTGTAAATGAAAGTTCTTTGTTATTATACCACCAGTCAGCAATATTCAGCATTTTAATTGCAATTATTCCAACAATACCGCCCTTGACTTTTAAAAGCAGATTATAATCATATACTGAATCAAGAAAATATCTGTACAGATAATACATAAGAAGCTGTTCATATTCAGTTTCATCTTCCTTGTGGTATTCGTCAAATTCCTTCACAACAGCCCTGAACTGCTCTGCACTTGTACATTCCTCAAAGAAATTATTAACTTCCTCTGTGTATATATTCCAATCTTTATTAATAACTTCCATTCCCTCAAAACTTTCAAAAAACTTTCTTATATGCTTATATGTATCTTTCTTTCCAGCAGCAATACGCCTTGCCCTGTTTAACTTATTTTCCCTGTAGGCTTCCTTGGCAAAACGTCCACATACACCTACTATAAGTTCATCTCTTTCTCTATCAAGATAATCCTGTATATTCCTTGCAAACATCAGTATAAGCACGCATCTTTCCATTATCGTGTAATCTCTGTCCGTGGCTATATTATATGCTATAATTCTTGCCTGCCTTAACTGTACAAAGGTAAGCGGGTCTATATCATTGTAGCTGTTAATCTGCTCCCTGTTCTTTACCTCTCTGAATTTAAGCTCGCCCTTATATCCTAATATAAGCTCACCTGCTGTCTTACAGGATGGTGCAATTCCAATCTCCCTTGTATTGCCATATTCATTAATAAATCTGGGAAACTCTGCACACGTTTCACACAGCGAATCCTTACCAAGCTTGATATAAATCTCACACAAATTCTTCTTATTAAGAAATGGACATCTTCCCTCTTTTAGCGTAAATGTACAGCCACCATCTTCAGATGGCACCATAACACTTCTTAACTTATTGCCAAATGACCCAATTACTCTCCTATACTGCTTGTACGACTCTTTATCAACATCAACATCCCAGCCTGCACAGCATGTATCCGTACATTCTCCCGCTATACATTTAAAATTCTTATAATAATCTGGTGTAACTATCTTCATTTAAGCCTGCTCTGCCTTTCTTTTAGTGTACTTCTACTTTATATATCCTAAGATATTCATACAATTTAACCCTTTATATTTTCTAATATTCGTGTATTTTCTAAACCTGCTGTGTCTTTCTGCCTGTTATAAGTGAATATATTGAAGTTATTGTAAGCACAGCAAATACTGCCACTCCAATAAAAAATGTATAGAACATATAAGGATTATTCTGTAAAAACACTGCAGCTGACGATGTATACACATCATTAAGTGTCACGCTTACTCCAAGTATATTGGCATACTGTGGATATTTCACCATTGTAAGCATTGCAAAATAATACACAGCTATAAGCTCTGGCACACTGCATACAAGTGAAACAGCTATGCTTATTGTCCTTATAATAAATGTATTATTATTCACCAGCTTTCTTGCAAGCACGCTGAATACTACCGAAGCCACCATAAATACCATAAACATAACATAATCATCAACCATCGAAGCTACCCTGTTAAACATATCTTCTCCGGATATTCCCTTATAAGTAATCATCAGCACATAGAAATTATATATCGTCCTTATTCCCATAAAAAATGCACCAATAATAACAACCCTGAATATAATATTTATAATCTTATTATCATTATTCTTCATATAATTCCTCATCTCCTTTAGTAATCACGCTATCTTTATATTTTACATTATTTCTAATATAATTCAATATTTATAATTTTACTTTTTATCATTGAAATATGATACATAATCTGTGTATAATTATAACATTATAATTAAACGAAAGGATTAAAATGATGAACACTAAAAAGCTCTCAACATTCAAACGCCTTTTTATGCTCTCTGTTGTGCTTGTGTTAAGCCTTGCAAGTACATTGACACTTACTGCCTGTGGCAGTAAAATTCCAGAGAACACTGTATTTTCAGTAGATGACCTTGCTGGAAAGTCAGTCGGCGTACAGCTTGGAACTACAGGTGACATATATGTTTCCGATATGGAATCTGATGGTTCAGGAACTAAGGTTGAACGATACAATAAAGGAAATGATGCAATTCAGGCTCTTAAGCAGGGCAAGATTGATGCTGTTGTAATTGATGCACAGCCAGCTAAAGCATTTGTTGCTGCTAACAACGAACTTATGATTCTTGATGAAGAATTTGTTACAGAAGAATATGCTATATGTATTGCCAAGAACAATTCATCACTAACAGAAAAAGTCAATGAGGCGTTAAATGTCCTTATTGCCAACGGAACAGTTAATACAATTATCAATAATTATATTGGTGAAAATGCCTCTAAAGAGGCATATGTACCTACAAGCTCAGGTTCTAACGGAACTCTTACTATTGCTGTTAACGCTTACTTTGAACCTTATGAATATTACAGCAATGGCAAGGTGTGTGGTATTGATGTCGATATTTCCAATGCCATAGCTGATTACCTTAATATGAAGATTGATGTTGAAGATATGGAATTTGATTCAATTATTACTGCTGTATCTTCTGGAAAAGCAGATTTTGGTATATCTGGTATTACTGTTACAGAAGAACGTCTGAAGAATATTGATTTCTCAATCCCTTACACAACTTCAAGCCAGGTTGTTATCGTAAGAAATAATGATGTTAAAGCTTCTGGTTCTAGTTTTGCTGATAAATTCAAGAGTGATTTCATTGATGATGCAAGATACCAGTATCTTCTCACAGGTTTAAGAAATACTCTTATTATTGCAATATGTGCCGCACTTATCGGTATTGTAATAGGTTTCCTTATTGCAATCGTACGTTCTAACCACGATAAGACAGGTAAGATGAAGGTGCTTAACTTCCTCTGCAACATTTATCTCACAGTTATACGAGGAACACCTACAATGGTACAGCTGCTTATTATATACTATGTAATATTCAGCTCAGTACATATTAACAAGATTGTTGTTGCACTCCTTGCCTTTGGTATTAACTCTGGTGCTTATGTTGCCGAAATCTTCCGTTCAGGTATTATGTCAATTGACAACGGACAGTTTGAGGCCGCACGAAGCCTTGGTCTTAACTATAGACAGACTATGATTCAGGTAATACTTCCACAGGCATTTAAGAATGTACTCCCGACACTTTGTAATGAATTTATCTCTCTGTTAAAGGAAACTTCTGTATC
>OHUF01000692.1_pt1 | contig 14054 bp, 10 predicted proteins | sample 1579131 | NCBI WGS metagenome assembly OHUF01 (sample SAMEA3879553, study PRJEB24766) | human gut metagenome | biome: human-associated habitat; feature: feces | place: USA | collected 1985/1987 | reverse complement strand
CGTGGAGTATTTCACGGCAGCGTGTAAAATCTGCCGCTGAACCGACGGCTGGTACGCAAAACCGGCGTACAGAAGCGTACGCAAAGAGACTTTGCCGTACCAAGCTGTACACAAACGGCTCATTTTTCAGCCCTGAAATCAATCCTTGTGAAATTCATAAAAATTTTCACTGTAAGCCGAACGCGCTGCACCATTCGGTGATTTACCGGAGCGTGAAGCCGATGCACCGAAATGTGGTATATCCCACCGTTCCGCATGACCTCACGCAGAACAGTGAAGCCGGTAGGGTGCTGTTACGAACAGAGCATCACGGATGGAAATTTGAGCGGATTTGCCATGTGGCAGATTTTTCACTTGCAAATGTATCGGCATCACCAATAGAAAAACCAATTATACGAAAATATGGAGGTAAAAAGTTGATGAAATCCAATCTGAGAAATGAGATCAAATCGTACATCGTCCGTCAGGGAATGACCATGCAGGAGGTGGTCGATCTGCTGCGGGACGAACACGGCTGGTCTGACAGCGTTTCTAACCTTTCAAACAAGCTCCAGCGGGAGTCCCTGCGATACACGGAGGCCGTCCAACTTGCCGACGCTCTGGGCTATGAGATCATCTGGCAGAAACGAAAGTGAGGAGGGATTTTTATGACAGATGCAGAGAAGAAACTGCTGCAAGCACAGCACCGCTTGGAAGAAGCGCAGGCGCGGAACCGAGTCAAGGAGCGAAAAGCGAGGACGCGCAGGCTCATTCAGAAGGGTGCGATTCTGGAAAAGGTGCTGCCAGAGGTTCAAGCTATTGAGCTGTCTGAGCTGGAGGGGTATCTTTCACGGAAACTGGGAAAACAAATCTAAATTTCAGATAGGAGGTCTCCGGGAAGCCGGGGGCCTCCTTCTTTTTTCTCCCGTAAGGGCGCACTTACTCACCACCGCGTCGGCACAAACTCCATATCCTTCGCCCCGCCGCAAGCGGCAGGTCTCATCCATTCCGTTGTGCCTCCTTTTCCCACAAAGTCAGCGACTTTGTGGGAGCCCTTTTGCGGCGGTGGTATTGCCTGCGGCAACCGTGCGCTCTGCGAGGCGGATGCGGCTCCTGCGGGAGCCTTATGTCCAATGCCACATCACATCTGTGCTGCTGCCATTGGCCACGCAGTCGGCTATATGTTTTGCTTCATCATCAAAACTGTTGTTTCCGTTTTGGAAACAACCCGCCGCCTGCCCGCATAAAGCTGCCACCGGCAGCTTTATTTGCGGTTATGGGTATCGCTTGCCGCAATACCCATTTTCTTTTTGCGAAAAAGAAACAAAAACAAGGGCGAAAGGACGGTGAGAATGAATGGCGATTTACCACTTAGAAGCCAAGGTGGTCAGCCGGGGAACGGGGCGGTCTGCCGTTGCAGCTTCTGCATATCTGAGCTGTACCAACATCCTCAATGACTACGATGGAGTGCGGCACGATTATACCCGTAAGAAAGGACTGATCTGGCGTGAGGTGTTTCTGCCAGAGTATGCTCCACCAGAATGGAAAGACCGGGGCGTACTCTGGAACGCTGTAGAAGAAAACGAAAAGACAAAGGACAGCCGCCTTGCCCGTGAGTTTGTCCCGGCTCTGCCTGTTGAACTGACCCCGACCCAATGGCAGGAGCTTCTATCTGATTTTATTAAGGAAAGTTTTGTTGCAGACGGGATGTGCGCCGATGTAGCAATTCACGACCCATACCCTCCCGGTCACAATCCCCACGCCCACATTCTGCTGACGGTGCGTCCGCTGGATGAACGAGGCGAGTGGCAGTACAAGACCGAAAAAGAATATCTCTGTGTTAAAGACGGCGAGGAACGGGGCTTTACTGCCGCTGAGTTTAAGGCAGCGCAAGCGGACGGATGGGAGAAGCAGTATCCGTATAAGGTTGGGCGCAAGAAAGTGTATATGCCTCCCTCCGAAGCAGAGAAGCAAGGCTTGGAGCGAGCCAGCAAGCACCCCAAAAGCACCAAGTTCGGCAGACAGAATCCCATCTCCGAACGTTGGAACAGCGAGGAACAGCTTGTCGTATGGCGCAAGGCATGGGCAGACGTAACCAACCGCTATCTGGAACGATACGGACACGATGCCCGTATCGACCACCGCAGTCATGCCGAGCGAGGTCTGGTCGAGCAGCCCACCATCCACGAAGGTGTGGTGGCAAGGGCTATGGAGAAAAAGGGCATTATCTCCGACCGCTGTGAACTGAATCGGCAGATTAAAGCGGACAACGCTCTGCTGCGGGAACTGAAAGCCGCCGTCAAGAAGCTGGCGCAAGAGGTCCTCCATTCTCTACCGGAACTCGCTAAGTCCATGGAATTCCTGCGGCAAAAGCTGTTGATTTTCTGCTATCAGCTTAACCACATCCGCACAGGCAAATCTGTCATTGGAAAATCCGTGGATGCCTGGAATATCAACCTGAACCGATATTCCGAGGTGGTAGACCAAATCAAGGAAACCAAAAGGGAGCGCACAGACCTCCTTGCCGAAAAGAAAGAATTGCCGTTCTGGAATATCCCCAGGAAGAACGAGTTGACCGCCAGAATAGCAGAACTGACGGAATTGCTGGAAGAACTGCAATCCGAAAAGGCGATTCTTCTGGACAATATGGACTGTACGGACGGCAAGGATGTTTCTAAGGTCAGGAAGAAGGTTGCACTGATGGAAGCCAACTTGAAAGAACTGGACGAGCAGGAACAGAAATACTCCGCCGAATTGGAAACCGCCCTTGCCGAATATGCCGAGCTGAAAACACAGGGTGAACAATTCGACCCGGTGGAGCTGCACGACACCCGACAGGAACTGCGCCCTGAAATGGAGCAGACGGCAGTCCAGCGTGTGAAGGAAAAGTATGGCGATAAGTACAGTCACAGGACAATGGATGACAGCAAGCGGGATGTTTCCCGGCATTTGGACGAGTATGCCGAGAGCCAGGAAATCCGGCAAATCCAGCGGGAACGGGAATACCAGCAGCGGCGGCAGAATAAGGCCAAACAAGAAAGAAAAAAGCAGGATGATTGGGAACGCTAACAAACCGGCGGGAGTGTATTTTTACGATGCACTCCCGCTTTTATCTTAGGCAATCATCGAATCAATCTGTTTCCGATCATTGCATTCTGCCCAAATAAAAGCTTTGAGACTCATACCTTGGCGATATTCTCGTTGTGTTTCCATACTAGACGGGAAACGACAGCAATGTAGTCTGTTACTCTCCTTGTTTGCCCATGAATCAGTGGTGGGTGCATATGTCATACAGCAGATGGCAGACCGTTTATTTTCCGTTGGCAACAGGTGCTCAGCTCTGCTTGCGTTCACACAAATGTTACAAGTGTTTTTAATGGGAAACAGTTGCGTTTATGCTATTGATATGGTAAAATTACGTTGCGGATGGTTTAATCCGTCCGACATTTATAAGATTGGAGGTAGTGTCATGTTCCGTTTTATGCAAAAGCAGTCTGGGTTATCTCATTTTGGATTTTGGCCTAGCCCCCATCTATGGACGGGGCAACTCAAAATCTATCATGTGGGCGCATAAGCCAGACTGTTGTTAAGTCGGCTTATGCGCTTTTTGCTGTGTGGTGAATCGAAAGCGTAGTGTTTTTAGATAACACAAGATGGAAATATCACCCATTCACTGTTGAAAGGAGGCACAAGCATGAATAGCATATTTAAGTTGATTACTAATCAGCAAATACCCGAAACGGCAAATGCTTTAGTTCCTGTGATTGGCTATGAGCCTTGGTCATTAAGAGCTCTTGAAAGCATAAAAAGCTCGATTGTAAACGGAGTTCCCACATTGATTCGTGTTCATTCAGCCGCCGACTACCCAATCGAAAATGAAGAACTCTCTCATCGCCTGGATATGGAGTCTCATTGTGTCCTTATTGTTGGGTATAATGACGACAAAGAGGAATTTGATATCGTAGATCCTTGGAACCCCAATTGGGGTGGACAACACGGCGGCGTTGGCAAACTCCCATATGAATCGCTCCATGTAGCATGTGTTAATTGCACTGCTGAAAAAGGAACGCGACTTTCTTTGATTTCACACAAGATTAGGCCAGTGCTTATCGAGGAAAATGCAAGTCTTGCTGTTGATTTGGGCTTTTATGAGCCTTTAGGCTATGTTATCGATAGAAACAATACGAAATTTGAAACATTCAAAGTGACTATTCATTATCTCTTCAATGGAAATGAAAAGCAGCAATCGCAGAGCCTTTCTGGCGAATGGAAGATTGGGGAAAAGGCGATATTTACATTCCCTTTGGAAAAAGAACTGTCGGGAGATATCGATGTCAGAATCGAGGTGCTTGCGACCTTATCAAGTGACAGGCCTTATCAGTACAGGGACAATATCTGTATGGACTTTACGGAGACGGTGAAGATTAACAGAAGTAGTGGTGTGTCGCAGAAGGAAAGCGTTATTTCTTCCATCAATGCAAGTAATTACTAAAACTCGGTATTGGACAATATAGTCCACTGTGAATTGGTGGCATGTGGGTGGATGATTGAAACTCTTCCACCCACATGTTGCCTATCGAAATGTTTTTTGCGTAGACTTCGAATTACAATCAATCGCAAAGAGAAAGGAGCATAATATATATGATCCGAAAAAACATTATTAAAAATAAAAATGACAAACAACGTTATTTCCTTAATGACAGTTGGCGTATAGAAATGCCAGCAGTTGTTAGAACTCCATTTTATGGAAATAATTGTAGTGAATACTTCGGCTATGTCGTTACATACTCTGAGATGGAACAGGCGTATCATTTATTGAAAGTTGATCTGCATAATGGGAAAATACTTTGGAGTATAGATGCTGTCAATGGTGGTTATGGAACACCAACTGTTTTTGGCGACCTTGTTGTTTTCCTAAAAGAGTTTGATGCAGTACAAGCTGTTTCCGCTGAGTCTGGCATTGTAGAATGGGCTGTTCAGGGTGGTCACAGAGTACGAACTACATTAAATGTTATAGACGAAACATTGTGGTTTGGTTCCGGCAGCACCCTTTTAGCCGTAAACAAAAACGGAGAAGTTGTCAAAAAATTACATATTCCCAATTCGTTTATTTACGGTAATATTACGCCGTACAAAGGTGGCATATTATGCACAGGTACGCTCCACAACAATGAAAGGGATTGCTCATGTTCTTATTTATGGCTTATAAATCAAGAAGGAAGCATAATGTATTCTATGGAGTTAGGTAGAAGCCCTGTTATTAGTTCGGATACGTCAGGCATTTGGCTAAAGGATGACTTTGCTTTTGCATCATGCGGACATGACATCATTTGTTTTGATCTAAAAGTAGGAAAAGAACTATGGAGAACAAGGGTTTTTGGGTTTTGTGGACGACATTTTCCTGTCGTTGATAGCCAAAGAGTGTATTATACAACACTAAAGGGTGAGGTTGGTTGTGCTGACATATTAAACGGAAGTATTGTTTGGAGGCAAAAGTTCAGAGAAGGGCTTATTGTTGCGCCACCGTCAATTTACGGGAAGACCCTTTTTGTCTTGGCGGATTGTTCAGTTTTTTTATTAGACAAGGACACGGGGGAAATTTTTCAGCACAAAGTAGTTGGTCACACTCCTTATAGCGCGGTCAGTTTTGGAACTAATAAGGCGTTGATTGGAGCAGGCGAGCCACCAGCAAATGGTCAACTGATTTGTTTTGATGTTGTTTCAGAGGCACATGTATCTTTGCCTATGTATAACGACGTCTACTTTTTGGAAGAAAAAGATTGCAATCTTATGAGCGTGCTTATCGAAACAGGTGGAGAATATACATCTTCGAGTATTGACGTGTCAGTTTTTTCAAAAGATGGGGTGGTCAATGGTAAAAAAATCGGAAATGCCTTTACATATAAATTTAATTTACAAAACAATTGCGTCAGTGGGTTTTATGCAATTCCGGTTTTGCTTGAAAATTTTGGTTTAATTAAAAAAACATGCATTAGTATCTATATTGACAAAAGAGAACAGTTGCCATCTTCCTTTGTACTACATCAATATTTGAAGGTTTCAACAGAGGAGAATATTTTTAGTAGTGGAGCGGCATTGGTGCAAGGACTTATGAAGGTTCATGGGAAGTCCATTTCGCAAAAAGACTTTAGAGATAGGATTAACTATGTAAAAAGAAAAAGCAATTGGAAGGATGCAGACTTCCAAACATGGCGGCTAATTCTCAAAAGAGTCCTTAGTAATTCTGCTGAATCTTTAGATGATTTTATCAGAAGTGAAGAAGGAGGGGAGTTTGAAATATTTTAACCTGATCATTATCCAGAAAAAGGGACACGAAAACAGGCTGGCATATGGCGGCCAAAATTAGAGCAGATCAGCCAGGCCGGGGAGGTTACCAGACAGCCCTGCCTTTGAAGGATTAAGATAGCCTGGTCAGCAGAGATCTCACGGTGTGTGAGAGGACGGTCAGCCTTGCGGTAAGGCTCAGGGTTATAAGATTCGTTCTTCTTGAGGATGTTGTAGATGGCAGTCAGCAACACAAGGGCGACGGCGATGATGGCCTTCTTGTTACCACAGCGCTTCTTCAAAGCTAGATAGCGATTGCGGACTTCTGGGTACTGCTTTGCCCGGATAGCACAGAGCGCACACTGCACCAACAGGGGCTTGATGTATGCCCCAGCCCGGCTGCTCCTGGTGGTTTTCTTTTTTTCCGGCACTTTCATTGTAAGCCCAGCCCAGGAGCAGAAATGCTTCGAGGTGGAAAAAACGGACATATCCACGCCAATTTAAGAGATGATGCCAATAGTGGCAAAGGCTTGGATACCTAGCGCCGTCATAACGAGGTTAAGTTGGGGAAGATATTTCTCAGCGATGGTCAGGATAAGAGAGTCCAGATCGGCCTTGCACAATTCAAGGCTGTCCATGTGGGAACGGATGATGCGGAGTTTTTCGGCCTGTTCCACACACATCTCTCCGTCCGCAGCGGCCTGGATTTTCTCAACTGGTGTTTTGACTCGCTTGTTGAGGAATGGAGCTACATGAAAGGATTCGTTGCTTCCTAGCAGCCGGAGGTAATAGCTGTAGCTGCTTTGCCAAAGCCGTCCGGAAACACGTCATCCAGCTTGATATTGGAGACAGTCAAGCAATTCTGCGCCCGGTTTTCTCTCCCGTGGTGAAATTGGTGAGTTTTCAGCGGTAGCACACCAAATCCCGGAGCTGACGAATATCTGATGGTGGGATAAAGCTGCCAGAAACCAGGTCGTGCTTGAAGATGTCCGCAAACCACTTGGCGTCCTTTTTGTCTGTTTTCTTTCCCCGGATAGCCTTGACGTACTTGGGGTGGGCAAGGACAATATTGCGGGCGTGTTCTAGGATGTTGTAAATAGGGAGCCAATACATCCCGGTAGGCTCCATACACACGTCCTTGCAGTTGTTCTCTCCCAACCAGGTGGCACACCGCCGGAGGTCTCCTGTAAAGGTGCAAAACCGCTTGCCTTTGTAGGTGGTAACGCCCTGCTCGTTGATTGAGGCAATACAGGCTACCAGAAACGATTTGTGGACATCCATTCCACAGCAGATAGGATAAACGATTTTGAGCATAACACATCCCCTCAGTTCGAAGATTTGAGGGAAGTAGCAGGTAGGGACTGGACACTCACTGAAAGCTTGAAGCAGTCTGTCTCTCCAAAGATAAGTTTACAGGGTTCTACGCCCTACTTATTTGCGCTTGAAAGAGCATCCGGCACACATAATAATTCAGTTCAGCGGATAGCTGTACCCACTCACCCCCCCCACATGCTGTGTAGTGTGCCCGTTCCTCTAGCGTATTCTAACAAATTTCGTTTAGCTGCGATAGAGGCACTCCTGTTTCGTATCCCTTTTGTGCCTTGGAGTGCAGCGGAAAGGAATGGTCATAATAATGAAGCAATATTTAAGTGCTCTTATACAAAAAATAGGTCGGTTGAATGTGTCCATATATTTGCTTCTTTTGTCTGTAGGATATGGTTTATACAGCATACTTCCTTATACCTTGCCAAAGATATTTAGCGGCAGTGGGGGATTGCACGTAAACCCTTTTTTCATGGTCCTATCAATTTTATCCTTTTTAGTAGTCCCTATTTTGAATTATCCTAACAACCTTGCTATGCAGAGTGTTAGAAAATATTCAAAGCAGGTTCTCTTTGACGACCTAGTGAAAAAAAAATATATGTATTTTGATGATATGGAAACCGGGAAGATCCAGGATCTTTTTTCCGAATCATCTTTTTGTACACGAAGTTTGCTGTACTCCTGCGTTCAATTTATAATCAAGCATTCCGCTATTATAATAATTAATTCAACTGCTTTTTTTAATTTCCATTTCCTTCTTGGTGTGACTTATATATTATCTTATTCAGTATATTTCTTCATATCCATTGTTCTTTTAAAAAAACAAAATAACAGGATTCATAGTACGCTGTTGTCTGCGTCAGATGTGAATTCTTATTTGATCGATTACTGCCAGAATTTGGACTCTATATACTCATTCCGTTCATATGATAAAGAAAAAGAAAAATATCGTTTCCTTTTGGATAGTGAGCAAAAAAATTACTATGGTCTACAGTTGGCCATAGATAATGCAAAACTGATTCAACACATTGTGTTAGTATTCATTACCTTTTTACAGCTGATTATATTTTCTATTTATTCCACAACGGGAATAGGTAATATCTCATTCTATTTAGGACTTATCTACTCAATATTTAATTTGAGAGATTTTGGTGGAGAATACTTGTCAATGATAGAAATGGTCTCAAGACTAAAAGCTGCGTTAAAACTATTGGGGTACAGCGAAAGTAATGAAAAAGATTGCCATAGAGTTTTTATCAGTGTTCCTACCAATACGGTGATTGCCATGCAGAATGTTGAATTGACGCTTGGTAACAAGAAAATTTTTGATAATGCTAGTTTGTATGTAAATAAAGGCGAGCATATCATCATTCGAGGTGAGAACGGAAGCGGAAAATCGACATTACTTAAAGTTATAGCAAAGATATTAGATATTGACTCTGGGCAGATAACATATGGTCTCCCATCTATCGATGGCATAATGTATGTTTCTCAAAATACAAATTTATTCAATAGGTCAATCTATGAAAATATAATATATCCAATGGACGATGCTAATTTAGAGGAAGTCTATGAGTTGATAAACATATTCGGACTTAATTCGTTGATAACTAGCGAAAACGACTTGTTTCAGAAAAAACCAGGTGATTTTGGAAACAAATTTTCAGGCGGTGAAAAGCAAAAAATTCTAATAATTAGGACATTAATCAATCGTCCGCATATTATCTTATTTGATGAGATTACCTCATCTCTTGACTCAAACTCCACCAAGGTTTTTTATGAAATGCTGAATACGCGATTAAGTAGTAGTACAGTATTATTTGTCTCGCACGATGATGTCGTTGATAGTGCATTTGACAGAGTCTTAGAGATTGATGAGTTACATGCTTTGTAAAGTGCGTTGTCTTATTATGCCTTATCGTCACCGATTTCTTTTAGCTAAATTGCATCATCAAGAATAGGCAACTTAATGCTGCAAAATTGGAGTCATAAGCACTTAACAACATTGCATATTATTTGCAGAAAAAATCCTTGACAAATCCCATCTCAAAAGCAGATTTTAGAGAAATATGCGAAAGACCACAGCATCACCAATTACAAGTTCTATGTAGACGATGGTTACAGTGGTACGAGTTTCAACCGCCCCGGTTTTCAAGAGATGTTGGCTGATATTGAAGCGGGATATGTTGACTGCGTGATCGTCAAAGATATGTCCCGCTTCGGTCGAAACTATCTGGAAGTCGGAATGTACACGGAGATCATGTTCCCCGATAAGGATGTCCGTTTCATCGCTATCAATGACGGTGTGGATAGTGCGCGTGATGATAACGATTTTACGCCATTTCGGAACATCATCAATGAGTGGTACGCCAAAGATACCAGCAAGAAAATTCGTGCAGTTTTCCGTGCAAAGGGCTTGTCCGGAAAACGCTTGTCCACGCAAACTCCCTATGGGTATCTAAAGGGTGAGAATGGGCAGCTCATTGAGGACACGGAGACTGCACCGGTAGTACGGCTGATTTTCCGATTGGCTGTTGAGGGGAATGGCCCCGGCAAAATTGCCCGTATTCTGCGTGAAAAGCAAATAGTAACACCCGGTACGCTGGAATTTCACCGCACTGGGCGGACGAGCCGTTACAATCCTGAATTTCCTTATCAGTGGCATGAGAGTACCGTAGTAAATATCTTAGAGCAAAAGGACTATCTGGGAAATACCTACAATTTCAAGACCACAAAAAAGTCCTATAAAAGTAAGAAAGTCATCCGCAATCCAGAAGAAAAGCAGGTCGTTTTTGAGAATACCCATGTTGCCTTAATAGATCAAGAGACATGGGACTTGGTTCAAAAAGCCAGACAAAGCAGACGACGCCCAACCAAAATGGGCGATATGGGAATGTTCTCTGGGATGGTGTATTGTGCTGATTGCGGGAATAAACTCCACCTGTGTCGAACCAAATCGTGGGATAGAAGTTTAGACAATTATGTTTGCGGCACTTATAAGCGTAGACGCGGTGAGTGCAGCGCCCACTATATTCGATCTACAGTATTGGAGACTCTGGTATTAGACAACCTGCAAAAGGTCATAGCTTATGTCAGGGATTATGAGAATGACTTTGTGCAGCAAGTCACAGAGAATAAAGCGGCTGAGCAGATGCAAATGCTGTCCGTTTCCAAGCGTCAAATGGAACAGCAGATGCGGCGTATCGCAGAAATCGACAATATCATTAAACGGCTCTACGAGGATAATCTGAACGGTAAGTTGTCCGATAGCCGCTTTTCCAAAATGAGTGCAGACTATGAACAAGAACAACGCACATTGGAAAACAGTAATGCAGAACTAAAGTGCATGGTAGATACCTGTGAGGAGCAGTCCTTGAACATCAAGAGTTTCTTGAAGTGTGTTAGAAAATACACCGAGCCGTGTGAATTGACGCCAGATATGCTTCACGAACTGGTTGAAAAAATCATCGTTTATGCGCCTGATAAATCCAGCGGACACCGCACACAGCAAATCGACATTTACTATAACTTTGTGGGGAAAATTCCGCTGTCCAAGGAGGTCGCAACAAGGCAAACAGCGTGATATGCCATAGCACATCACGCTGTTTGCTCGGAGTGTAAAAACTTCTTTATCAGTACACTCCTTCGGTTTTCGATGCTTTTTTGTTGCAAAAACGCTGAAATAAAGTGCTCCCCAAGTCAAGGACATTTTCATTTGACCCATAGCGGCAGCATACCGGCGGGGTACTCACCTGTGGTGATGTAGTGGTAATATTCGTTAGGGGATAGCTTCGCCAGATCCCACTGGCAGCGGTCGTTGTTGTAGTAATCCATCCAGCGGTCAATGGAGGCTTTGGCGGCCTCAAAAGACGTCCACCCCGGGATCTCACTGGCCAGCTCGTCCTTCATGTGCCCGAAGAAGCTCTCTTGGGGCGCGTTGTCCCAGCAGTTCCCTCTGCGGGACATGGACCGCCGCAGTGCGCTGTTCTCCACCAGCTGGATGAACTTCAGACTGGTGTAGTGGGTCCCCTGGTCGCTGTGGATCACGGTCTCCTTGCTCAGCGAGATCCCATGGTGCTTTACCAGCAGCTGGACCGTTTCCAAAACAAAATCCACTTCCAGCGATTCGCTCATCGCATAGGCCAGGACCTGCTTTGTGCAGGCGTCCAGGATCGTGGAGAGGTAGCAGAATCTGCCGCAGAGCGGGATGTATGTGATGTCCGTCAGGAGGATGGCTCTCGGCCCATGAGACTCGAATTCCCGGTTGACCAAATTCTCCGCGGCGCTGCCCATTCGGATGGATCGCTGCAATCTGCGGTAGGGATTCGGCTTTCGGATGGGGCAGGTGAGCTTGTATTTCCGCATCAGGCGGCGGATCTTCTTCACGTTCATTCGGATACCCATGTGCAAAAGCCGCATATGAATGCCGCGAACGCCCTTTGCGTAGCCCCGGAACCGGTATGCCTCCAGGATCTGTTCGAATGCCGCCCGGTCCTTCGCCTCCCGAAGCTCTCTGTTTTTTTCAGAACGCACCCAGTTGTAGTAGCCGGAGCGGGAGACACCTGCCAATTCGCACAGGTCTTTCACGGTGAGGATGTTGTTCCGATCCGCCAACGCGGCGCGAATGGCCTCAAATCTCTCTCCGGCGCTGTCCATGGCTATTCTCCCGGCTTGCCGTGCAGCCGCATGACTTTTTTTAAGAACGCCATCTGCTGCTGGAGACACAAAATCTCCCGTTTCATGCGTCTGGCGGCTTCGTCAGACGGGGCGGACGCCCCCTCTGTCTGGTTGTTCCCGCCGCCTGATATACGCACACCGCCCCGGGCGCCCTCATGAAAGCCCTCCGGCGATCTGGCCTCCCGCCGGATGCGCTTTGTAGTATTGTGGATCCGCTCGAAACCCAGAACTTCCGTGTTATAGCCCAGCTTGCGGAAGGCGGCTGTGCCGGTGTAGCCCTGGAGACTGAGCGCCCAGAACGCCTCCTTGAAAGCGAGGGTGTAGGATATGCTGTCTGCCGTCACCCGCAGCGTGTAGGGGTTTGCCTGCAGATGCTTCAGTTCCTCTGGTGTAAATTTCTTCTTCGTGCCCATACAGCACCTCCGTTCGGTAGTTCTATCATAACACAGGTGCGGCGCTTCTGACCCTATGGGTCAAATGCGTGTCCGCCGAACGGGGCCATGGGTCAAAATCTCGTGTCCATTTTCTTGGGTACAGTTTAGTTCTCTTGGGGGTCTAAGGGGGCCATTCTCTCACGTGAGAGAATGGCCCCCTTATCCGTGCAGCGCCATCGGCGCTGCCTCTCCCTCCCGCGCCGTGCGCGGGAAACTCCCTCACCCGTTGGGCAAATCAAAAAAGTGCAACTTTTTTTGAAAAACCCACTTGACAAGTGGGCCCCGCGTGCTATAATGCAACCAACAAGTGAAGAGCTTCAAACCTATGACGGAGAGAAGTAGCCGATGCAGATAAGCACAAAGAGAGTCCCGGGTGGTGTGATCGGGGCGGCGGACGGTCGGTGAATGGACTTCAGAGGGCGGACCGAACGGCGGAAGTCAAGTAGGGACCGACGGGTATCCCACCCGTTATCCATCGGGGCGCGTATGATGGTGCGCGTAAGCGAGCGGGCGTTTTACAAAACGTCAATTTGGGTGGTATCGCAGAAGTTTGATGACTTTTGTCCCATGTGTATGGGATGAAGGTCTTTTTTCTTTATATTCCTCCTGTTCCGGCAAACCAGGACCTCATCTGCCACCCGAAATCAAATAAATTTGGAGGAAAACAAAAATGAAAAACAACATGGTGAAAAAGCTTCTGACCCTGGCCCTCGCCGGTGCGATGACCCTGTCTCTGGCCGCGTGCGGCAGCAAGAGCGACGACAGCAGCAACGACGCCCAGCAGGGCGGCGACGAAAGCAGCAAGACCTACAAGGTCGCCATCATCAAGCAGCTCGACCACGCCTCTCTCGACGAGATTGCGAACGCTGTGGCCGCCGAGCTCGACAAGATCGCAGCCGACAATAATGTGACCATCGAGTACGACATCACCTCCGGCCAGAACGATCAGACCATCTTAAAGCAGCTGTCCGATCAGGCGATCGCCGATCAGGTCGACGCCATCATCCCCATCGCGACGACCGCCGCGCAGATCTCTGCCCTCTCCGCTGAGGACACCAAGACCCCCGTTGTTTATGCCGCCGTCTCCGATCCCGAGGCCGCGAGCCTGACGGGCATCGACTATGTGACCGGCACGAGCGACGCGCTGAACACCAGCTTCATCATGGACATGATGTTCGCCCAGGACCCGGACGTCGCCAAGGTTGGCCTGCTCTACTCTCTCTCTGAGCCCAACTCCACCAAGCCCATCGCCGACGCGAAGGCCTATCTCGATGCCAAGGGCATCGAGTACGTTGAGCAGACCGCGAACACGAACGACGAAGTCGTCGCTGCCGCTTCCGCGCTGATTGCCGACGG
>OHUF01000653.1_pt1 | contig 14823 bp, 15 predicted proteins | sample 1579131 | NCBI WGS metagenome assembly OHUF01 (sample SAMEA3879553, study PRJEB24766) | human gut metagenome | biome: human-associated habitat; feature: feces | place: USA | collected 1985/1987 | reverse complement strand
CTGTACAATCATCATACCGATTGACACGGTGGACTGCTGGAGAACCGATGGGACGGCAATCCGAAGCATGGAATACAGCTCCTGCCGTTCAAACCAGCGAAAAGGACTCTGATACTGCCTCATCCGATGAATAAAAATCAGGAAGGACAGCACTGCCGAAATCCCTTGTGCAATAAGAGTCGCAAGAGCTGCACCGAACACGCCCAGCCTCAGACCGGCCACCATCCAGAGATCCATAAGAATATTCAATATCGACGATACGATCAGAAGCACCAACGGAATCTTTGACTCCCCGATGGAAGTAAACATGGTTGATAGAATGTTATACATAAACAGAAACGGAAATCCCATAAAATAGACCCGCAGATACAGCACCGCATCATCCAGTATATCCGCAGGTGTGTGTAATAACCGCATCATCAAATCAGAAAAGCAAAATCCAAGGACACTCAGAAGTATACTCAAGCTTAGAAAACTGATCAACGATGTTGATACTATTGTTTTCATTTTTCCATAATTTCTGGCACCAAAATAACGGCTTACAAGCACACCGGCACCCACGCCGGCGCCCAATGCCACGCAAATAAAAACATTGGTAAGTGCTGCACAGGCACCAACTGCCGCAAGCGCGGAGGAACCAACAAACTGACCAACGATTATGGAATCGGCCATATTATATACCTGCTGGAAGAAGCTGCCGAGAATCATAGGCATCGCAAATACGGTCAACGCTTTCAGAGGCGCATCTGTAATTAAATATTCATCTTTTGACATTATAGTTCCCTCCTGAACTTTCCCGGTCTGTTCATAATGTCTTTTTTAATCTTTCCAGATCATCCGCATCCGGGTGGGATAAAGCGCGATCAAAATTCTCAATCAGCATATCAAGATTCGCCGGATGTTCCGGATTCTCTTTCATTTTGATATAACGGTCGCGCACAGACTGTGGCATCCTTCCCTGACACATATACGCTCCGATAACCTCATTGCTGGAATCAATAGATTGTCTGACCTGTTCAAGAATTTTGTTAAAATATGTGTCGCTTCCACCGAAGCCGGCTGTTCCAAACAAAAAAATCTTCTTATTTTTTAATTTCGATAACAATTCTAATGTCTTATTATCTGCGTTTCCTTTGTCCGTCCAAAAACCGATATACAGCAAATCAGATTCCGGTACCTGTAATTCATTCCCGCCAAAATAATCACACATATCCTGAGGCAGCGTTTCATGGATTGTGTCTGCCAGTTTCTTTGTATTACCGGTTACGCTGCTGAAAATTATCGAATAATTATTTGATGTCATCCTTCTTTATCTCCCTTCATTTCCTGCTAACTTCTATTAGAGTAACATAATAATAGCATATCCAGTCCAAATAAGTCGTGATAATATTTTCTTGCACGCGCTATGTCTTTCACGACAATGAGTATATTTCTTAATTTCATATTTGCTTCTCCTTATAATGCAGAAACTTCTATTCCACATTTCTCCTCAGAACAGATCCAACATATTATCCAGATAAATCGCTTCCCTCACATGAATCTGATACTCCGGCTTCGTCATATAATATAACAGAAATTCCAGAACCAGTGCGCTTCCAAGCCCGCGTCCTTCAATCTTAAAATTGGAAAATCCCATCGGCATATATGTATTCCTAATATCACCAACACTGATAAATGCCGGATTCTCCATTGCCTTAGAAAAGCGGTATCCACTCTGTGAATCAGGTGCAACGCATACATGATCTGGACAGTCCTCGCCAAGATTCTGGCGGCTCACAATCTCATAGCAGTTCTTTCTGTCGTAACATCCGAACCAGCAGCACTCATTACACAGGAATTCCACCTTATCCTTTTCTTTATCTGTCAGCTTCGCCAGCTTATCAAATGCTTTATTCAGCCTGAAATCCGGCACTACATACTGGAAATCTTCTCTTTTTACTTCATCCAGAAAATCATTGAAATCCGTCAGCACCTTCGTTGTCGATGATACAAGATAAAGATTGGGATAATGCTTTTTTATATACCCGGCAAGAAGGTCTGAATGTACAATCACGCCATTGCTGACTGCATTCCTCATGCCTTCGCTTTCATTAAGTGCCTTACATAACGCATTACATTTTTCATCAGCTAAATGTTCTTCGCGAAGCAGTGAATTGCTGAATGTCAGCCTTGCCGATATCCCATACTCACTCATCAGATTCATAACTTCCTGCACACCATGTTCACCGGAACCGATTCGTCCGCCGCCCCAGATACAGTCTGCAGGCGCACCATATATTGAGCCAATCCCGCACCAGTCATAGAAATACTCCCTGTGCTTGCGATATACCGGCAAAAATGCTTCATACAACTCATAGAATTCAAACAGCCCCGGAAGATGGTAATATGCAATAGTCTTTCTCATTAAAATAATCCGTCTCTTTCATACATGATTATGATTACTATTGTTATACCATATTCCTGGGGAGTTCTCTACTAGCTTATTGGAAATATTGACCCATCCCGGTTTTCAAATGTTTCGTAGCCCCTTGAAACTATACTCGAAGCAATTCCAAGCTCTGTCGCCTGCAAAATCATATTTCCCATTATGCAGAATGCATCTGCTGTCTTGAACAAAATTAACATTTAACATCAAAATATTTATCTCTGAATACATTATAGGGAATATACACATATTACCGCCATGTCATTACATAATCTTTTTCGCCCGTAGCTTCGTCCAATCCTTCATTCTGAATCTCAAATCCTTCTCTCTGATAAAAATGTATCGCTCTTGTGTTTTTCTGATACACATTTAAACTTAATTGCGTTCTGCTTTCCTTTTCAAAATTCAGCAAAAGTTTTCCTATGCCCTGCGACTGCAATCTATCACAGACAAAAATCCCTTCAATATAATCACCGTTTAAGCCTATAAATCCCTGTATTTCCCCATTACTCTCACACACATAGACCTCCGCCTGTAACAGCATTTCTTTTACCATCTCATAATTACTTTCCCAGTATTGAGCAGATATAAAATTATGTGCCTTTATATTAGTATCCAGCCATATGTCTGCTACTTTAGTTATATCTGCTTTTTGTACTACTCTTATCATAATAACTTCCTCTATTGAACTAAGCTTGCAGATAGCTTTTTATAACAAATGCATACGCATCTTTTGAATGTTTAAATATTTTAACCTTCTCCCCATAAGTGCTCAGTTCCTGCAATAATCCTTTTTTCATTCGATTAAATTCAAAAACCCATTTAATGTTCAACCATAAAAAATCCCATGTTGGTCTTGAATTATAAGACTCTCTTCCTCTCCTTTGCCTAATCCATCGTTTAAATACTCTTACTAATCTTATAATTGTGTATTCATCTAATACAATAACATTATCACAGCAGTCAAAGCTCTCTTTAAGAACCTTTCTCGGAGAACCTTCTACAATCCAGTCATTTTCTTTTATTATATCATCAATCAACTTTTTCAACCGGCCATGACTTTCTGAGTGCCACATAGGAAATCAGAAAATTTGCAAACCAGCCGGCTGGTACAGCAAGCCAGACAAACTCTATACCAAAACGCGGTGCACAAATCAGAGCAACTGACAGACGGATTGCAAGGTTAACCATATTAGCTATAAGAAATGGCCGCATGATTCCCAACCCGCGAAGAACTCCATCCGTAGCCATCTTGATACCAATGAAAATGAAAAAGTAACCTAACCATTTCATGTAATCCCCTGACACCTGATATGCCAAAGCTGTTCCATCTTTACCAAGGAACAGCGAAGAAATGTGTGTATGTAGTGTCTCTATAACTATGAAAGCAAGGACTGCAAAACATATGTCTAACACGAGTGCGGCATGATATCCTTTTTTGATACGCCCAATTTTCTTCGCGCCAAGATTCTGGGAAACATAAGGTGACACTGCGTTTCCAATGGATACAAATATAAGTGAAAATACATTTTCTACTCTCATTGTCGCAGCATAACCTGCGAGCGCCTGTGTGCCAAACGGATTTACAACTGCCTGTACTATCATCATGCCAATCGATACTGTAGACTGCTGAAGAATTGATGGTATGGCAATCTGAAGCATTGAACGTAACTCCTTCCTGTCAAACCAGTCAAAATGACTTTTATACCGACGCATACGATAAAAGAATATTATAAATGAAAATACTGCTGAAATCCCCTGTGCAATCAATGTTGCAAGAGCTGCACCAAACACGCCAAGTCGTAAGCCAGCAACCATCCAAAGATCCATCAGAATATTTAAGACGGAAGAAAATATCAGAAGCACCAACGGAATCTTTGATTCACCGATTGAAGTAAACATTGTTGAAAGAATGTTGTACATAAACAGAAACGGAAATCCCACAAAATAAACACGAAGATACAGTACAGCTTCATCCAGTATATCAGCTGGCGTCTGTAATAAACTCATCATTGAATGTGATAACCCGAAACCAAAAATTCCCAGTAGTATACTTAAAATTAGGAAACTGATTAATGATGTTGATACAATGGTCTTCATTTTACTATAATTTCTTGCACCAAAATAACGGCTCACAAGCACCCCGGCACCTACCCCGGCGCCAAGTGCCACACAAATAAATACATTTGTGAGAGCAGCGCATGCTCCGACAGCCGCAAGTGCAGATGAACCGACAAACTGACCGACAATAATTGAGTCAGCCATATTATATACTTGTTGGAAAAAACTACCCAGAATCATAGGCATGGCAAAAACTGTCAGTGCTTTAAGGGGCACATCTGTAATTAAATATTCATCCTTTGATTCATCCTTTGACATTCTCTTATTTCTCCTTGAATTTCTCGTTTTTATTCTCTCCCCATATACCCCCTGATATAATTCACAGCATCACTTATTTCATCAATAATCTTATCTGGAATCTGCAGATTATACTGTCTTAAATCCACATCCTGTAATAACTGTCCAAGGCTTGTACCCTGATTGTATTGGACAATAAACAGGCTGTATAGAGGTATTTTGTCCCCGAATACATCCATATAATTATTAACAAGTGAGAAGTTGATAGTTCCTAGCATTGTGTGACATTCAACAAGATACAATTTATCGGGAATGTAGTCATACACATGCATTTTATCATTCTTAATCTCTTCTAACAATAATTCCTGCCCATTTTCTGATTCAGCATCCGTATCTTCTTCATAAAAATCTGATTCTGACGCAGCAGCTGTATCCTCATTTGAAGGAATTTCTTCTGCTGTCTCCGGGAATTCTGATATATCTATTCCTTCAAACAAAGTACTCATATCCCCCAGATTATTATCTTTTTCTCTCTCCCCAGCCTTGAGATCCCAGTCATCAACAAACTGCTTATAATTGCCATAATTGTTCTTAAGAAATTCCATGTTATCATATATTTCCTGTTCATTGACTCTCATCTTTACAATGGTAAGAATTGCATTGCCAAGCTGATCAATCGTTCCCACATATTTGCCTGTAAATACATCGTCCTTTAACACAAGCGACAGAAATAATGGTTCTCCTGACATATTTTTATAACCGGTATCAACAAATACATTAGTTGCATCATAACTTGTTACCATCTTAAGCTTAACATCCATATATATAATATGTTCATATGGATCAGCCAGAACATAATCTATTATCTTTGATATGGTTGGTGTCTCCACTGTTTCATCCACATTTTTTCTAATATTATATAAAACTTCTTCTTCTTTTCTCAAATAAATATTCTTATATATATTGGTCATTGCCCCTGCCTCCCCTCTCACTGTAAAAGCTTCATAAGTTCAGGAACAACCGCCTTCAATTGTTTCTGTACCTCATAAGGAATCTTTCCATAATCAATATTATCTGCCATATGAATTATTGCAGTATACTGATATTGCGGAATTGTTAATGTATATGCACTTCCGACAAACAAAGAATTAATAATACTTACATTAATCTTTCCAAATAATGTCGTTATCTCCGCTATTACATATGTACCCTTCTTAACCTCATAGACAACCGGCAAACTATTAATATTCATGCTCTGGATAATTGTCTTCTCCATCTCCACGGCATAATTACTATCATCACCGGTATACATCATCTCCTGCTTTTCTTTTATCTTGTTACTGATAAAATCGACAGTTTTAGGAATCAGTGGCTTTAGTTCTCTTTTAGCACGCTGCCATCCAATCAGATAGCTATAATAAACAATGTCATTCTTGTGCGCCTTATTAAATGGCAGTATGGATAATGAAGCTGCTATCTTGTTAAGCGTCCCACAGTAGCTTCCTACAAATGCATCGCCTCTCTTAGTAAGATTAATATAAATAAGTTCTTTAGTATCAGGTTTTATATATCCTGTTTCAACCAGGGCATTAGTCGCTTTATGAACACTTTGTGGTGCCATTGAAGCATCCATATGATAAATTCTGTTTTCTATATCTTCATTGACATATGCAACAATATCTTCAACACTAATCTGACCAGCGTACACATGAAGCAGATAAGCTATATTATTCTTAAGACTCTCAACTCCCTTAATTGTATAGCCTTCTGCAATAGTAGCATTCCGTGATTCCACACTGACCCCTTTACTTTGATTACTAAAAACTCTCTTATTTCCTGATGGACAATAAAATGTGAGGTATTTGGCATCAATTTGTGCAAAATAATTCTCAATATCAGCATTCGCTTTTTCTAATGTCCTGATACACTGCCTTTTTCTGCTCTTCTCAAGTCTTCTGTTATCAAGAATCATTGCCAGCTCATTTGTCGGAATCCTTGTATCATCAAATGACCACTTGATAAGCGGTAATCCAGCATCTTTTAATCTTTTATTAAGGTTATTCGGATTCTGTGAATAATGTGTATCACTTATAAATGCTTTAATTTCCTTATGCTTAGGTGCATTAACATCATATAATGCTTCACTGTTCTTATGCATTACATGCCTCATGTCAGAGGCCCATTCAAGTACATCACACTGCTGTTCTGTCAGGCTGTCAGCCAGATTCGCAGATGTAGCTATTTCCTTGTTCCGCTCCATTCGCATTTTTACATATTCTTTTGATAAACTTATAAATATCCCTTCCTTCTATATTATTTTTAAACTTGACAAATGCTGTTTATATTATAATCTTTTTCACATGTAATTCCAATTAATTTATGACAAATCTGGGCATTTCAAGAAAACATTTTTCTCAGTCGGAATATGCAAAAAGCGCCCAGAAACTGCCCCGCAGCCTATCCGCTGCTTCGGTCTCTGAACGCTGTTATTCTCTTATAGATTTCTTCAATGTTATTATTCGTTAAAATGTGCATTTCTTCGAAGTTTTATTCTGGCTTTTGTAACTTTCTTCTGGATTATGGCAAAACACCATTGTATTCCGGCTTCCTCCCGTCCTGCTCTATCCTTACACCTAAAGTCTCATGTGCCAGATACCCGCTTCCTATAAATTCATAATACATCTCACTTTTATAGGTAAAATTTCTCTGTTTTCTTCTGTAAGTCCTGTGTAAATCACTTTCTTTTAATGATTTTTCCTATAAATGTCTCATTTTCCGTAACTTTATAGGCAAATGTCGCAACTATTTCTATAGTCATTATCATTTCTGTCCCATAAAACTTTCAAAAATGCGACTACCTATAGGTATCATGTTATTCATACTGTTCTCTAGGGTGACAAAATAGTCATGGTTATCCCTATCGGACTTCTGTATCATATTATACATTCTTCTCCCCAGACACTCATCGCACTAACTGAACAAATCCTGAAAATACATAATAATCAACCCCGACCCCAGCAATAGTACAAAGATTGATACAGCCGCAAATGACAACACAATCAATCTTATAATTGTATTTCTTTTATCATCAGGATTCTTTTTCTTCCGGATAAAATACACCGGCAGCATCAAAATCTTTCGTGGTGAGCCAGTAGATTCTATCCATAAATACAATAAACTTACCCCATTGTTTTCCGATAAAACATATATGAATAAACTACTGGCAGAATGCATGGTACAATGACTAGAGCAAGAAATATCCACACATTTTGAAATGGTGAGGTTACAATCATTGCAATTCCCCCAATTACCATACATTTTCCGCCAAATCTATGTGTATGATACCAGTTGTCAGAATCATTCAATGCCCACGGAATGCGAAAACCAATGCTATAGTTTGGTTTTACCTTTGGAATAAAATTGCCTAAAATAAGATACAAAATTCCAACTAACAATCCGCAGACAAATCCAATATTGAGCTTATATCCCAAATTATATACATAGAGAATATTGCAATTAACCAAAGAAATCACCGGACAAATCCACATAACAACACGGAATACCTTTTTGCTTATATTTTTTCTCTTGGGGTCAATATTAGTTGCAACTATACATATAAAATGAAAAAACAGCATCATTACCGGAAGTCCAAAGACTGCAAATGCTTTAGAACAATACCCATCTGGTTGATTGTCAACTCCAAAATGTGTTGCGACAGAAGCTGGCAGCTGTCTCCATAAAAGTAAACCTATAAAGATTGGAAGTAATGTTATGACAGATGTTAATATTAACATTTTTTTATGTTGTTTAATCATGGTCTTTTTCTCCTTTTAATTCACTAATCCATAATAAAATCTCCTCAAGCACAGTAGCGTTAAGCTCATAATAAATATATTTGCCCTCCCGCTCGTTTCGAATTAAATCAGCTTCCTTCAAAACAGACAGGTGTCTGGAAACTGCCGCACCCGAAATTGAAAAATGATTGCTAATCTCTCCAGCAGACATTCGGGACTGTTTAAGCAGATTAAGTATCTCGCGTCTTGTAGGATCAGCAAGCGCCTGAAGCGTATCCTGCATGCTCACATTCATCCCTCCTTCATTTAACATTTAACTTAAATGTTAAATGAATTATAACACACCACCTTTATTTGTCAAGAACACAATTCCTTTTATCAATGCTGAGTATCTTTCCGTCTTATTTTTAATATTGTCTTCATTAACACCATAATAACTATATAAATCTTTCCTCTCAAACTCTGCTATAAACACACTAGTTTCCTATAAATTCATGAAAAATACGCTGGTTAAAAAAAGGGGGGGAAGAACCTAATCTTCCCACCCTTTGTACATTTACTATTCTTATTTATCGTATTCCAGATAAGCACCCTTCATTGGGCTTGTTGCAAGTTCACTGAATAATCCTAATACGCCCTTCTTATATTTGCGTTCTTTAGGTTTCCACTGTTTTCTTCTTTCCATAAGAATCTTATCTATCTCTTCAGGTGTCATTCTCTTTCCTGCAACAGCTTCAGCTATCAATCAGTCATTTAATTATCTATTCATTTTTCTTGCTTTTACAGCAAAGATATAAAGGGTTATACCACAGCTAAGAATAATACATAAAGTAAGCCACAGTGCAATATTGCTGTTATCACCAGTCTGTGGTGTTTCAACCTTATTATCAGACGCTTCAGTTACATTTTCTGTTGAATTACCTGTAAGCTGTTGTCTCGTTATAAGATATGTTGAGCAGTGATCCTGCTCTACTGTCATATAACCGTCATTATCAACTATTGCTGACATCATGCTGATTATGGTACCATCATCTAAGAGCTGGCTGTAGTAAAGTGTCTGGCCTGCATAGGCTTTTCCAACATTTAACCTGATGCTTGCTCTGGCTGGAAGCATACCTGAATAATTGTATACTATCTTGGATACGAATATATCCTCGGTTACATCTTCCGGCATATCTCCGGCTTCTTTTATATCAGAAGTAATCGCTGTTGAAAAGTCATAGATTTCAACCTGTGATACTTCTGACATAGTTCCTTTGGCAAATGTAAATGTAACATCGTTATTGGATTTGATAACAACATTATTTGCTTTGTTATCTTCTATAAGCTTTTTGATTTCATCAGCCTTAATAGTTGTGTTTCCATCTGATACATCTACTATTGTGTTATCATCAGCTGATTTAGCAGTAAATGTAAGCTTATCAGCTACACATTCAACATTATAAAGAGCGTCTATTTCTCTTCCATCATACTGGTATCCGTCCGGAAGCTTATCAGCTCCCCATACAGGCTGGTATGTTGCTACCGGATTGTTATAATCAACAAGCCATAATTCATCATTACTTTTTTCATCTATGCCAAGCTTTTCAAGAAGCTTACAGATTCTATAAGATGCCTCGTTATTTTCATACGCATAAGCAGACACATATTTTTCTTTAGTTGCTGTATTTATTATAACCTGACATGTTCCGCCGCTTCCACCATCTGACTCATAATTTGATACCGGCTTGTCTAATGTGGTTTCTGTGTATCCGGCAGGTATATTGTCATATTCACCAATCTTTTCTGCGTAATATACATCACCCAGAGCTGCCTTTGCAGTAAACTTATATACTGTATAAGTTACTTTTTCAACAGGTTCAACATATGTCAGTTTCTTAATATAATATAACGAAGTATTATCTGTTGAACTCTTATATACTGTATTAGTTGTATAAGGATCGTACTCATAATACTTAGCACATATCCTTGATATTTCTAGTGGGTGTGAAACGTTATAGCTTACATTTTCCTTTAAGGTTCCATTATCCCTGATTGGTTTGTCCGTGAGATTATCACTTGTATACACTGCTGCCTTTGTACCAGAATATATAGTGACATTACAGGTGTCTGCAACTGAAAGTACGGAATTAGTTCCCTCCGCTAAGAGGCCTACACTATAATCATCTGCCTTGTCTGCATTAATAACTAAAGAACCATTTCCACATATATTGATGGAACCGCCCCATGCATCACCATATGAACCTATACTTCTGATTTCATTATCACCAATAAGGTTAATCTTGAAATCATCACCCATCATATTAGTAACTATTACTGCTGCCTTGTTTTTAAAATCATTTAATGTAAGTGTATTGGATTCTCTGTCATAAGACATTCCTGCTATGGAATTAGTGCCTTTTGAAGAAAATATTAGAGTACTATCTTCTCCAATTTTCACATTAATATAAGCATAAGCCCAATCACCAGTATCACATGGTCCATTAGCGGCTTTTACCTGTGGTGCAGCATATAAAGCTGCTGAGGATACAGCAAGCACTACTGCTCCTGCTAGTGCGGCAATTTTTTTAATATGCCATTTTTTGTTTTTAACCATACATCTTTTCCTCCTGTTTCTTAATAATAATTGTCCGGAATCAAATGACCCATATAATAAATCTTATACATATAAGCTGTTATCAATATATATAACATTATGAATAAAGTATATAAGGGAAGTCCGCCAATATACTAAAATAGCGTGGCGGAAGTCCGCCACGCTGCTTTAGACCCTAAACAGGAAAGGAAAACAGATTAATCACACACATTTATTAAACAGATTAATAAGTCCAACTCGTGATTTCACACCGGTTTTTTCATAAATAGCTGAAATGTATCGTTCAAGTGTCCGTCTTGATACATGCATATGCTCTGAGATAGTCTGGATGTTATCTTCAGTAGTAACAAGATAGCTAAACACTTCTCCTTCTCTTTCTGTAAAGGAGTATTGTGTAGTTAATTTATGTAACTGATCCTGTTCGTTTGTTACTTCATCTGTATGGTGCGTAAACTGTTGTATAAAATAATATTTTTCAAATGTATATATTACTGACATAATACTTACTAAAACAAATAAAACAAGTATAAGAATTATTTTTAAAAGATTATTATCAGAGGAAAGCAGTTGTAAAACAAAGCTGGCAATAACAGCGGCAGTAATATTGTTAACAGCCCGCCCCATTCCAGCCCAAAGCTCAGGTATTCTGACATACTGTGAAAGCTCCATGAATTCTGATGTAAAGAAAACAGCAAAAAATCCAGCAGACAGATAGAAAACAATAAGCACAGCCACGAATGGCTTGGAAAATTCAAGCAGAACAATACACAGCGTAGAAAGAATCATTATGCAGTACATGATGATTCCGGTATACTTTCTATTACTAATGTCAAATATAAAGCCAGCAGCAAGTCCACTGAAGGCAAGCAGAATTCTGGCTCCCTGTCCTATGTCAGCAATACCGTCGGAATGGACGAGTGTTACTGCGCTGTCGAGAGTGCTGAATAAACACGCCATAAGTATCACAAGAACTATAATGCTAATATATAATAAAATATTATGCTTATTACCTTTTGCTGAGCTTTCAATTATAGTTTTAGCAGTATATTTGTCAGTGCTATAGCGGCTGAGAATACGTTCATTTTCTATCAGTAAGATAAAAAGCATCAGCATAGATACTGACAAAATAACAAGCTGTATTGTCCTTATATGAATGGCATTATGATTGATGAACTGAAGCAGTATACCCAGGAAATATGAAATGCCAGCAGTTTTTGCCAAATGTCTGTTTCTAATCATACAAGCAGATACATAATATACATTACCCCCAACAAGTCCAAGAAGTCCAAGAAGTATAAAAAGAATAATTCCGCAGCTAAATATATATTCAAAGGACTTACCGCAGCTAGTGCTGATTGTTAAAAAAACAGATAATAATCCGGTAATAATCATAAAAAGCTTGTAAAGCCTGTTGTTTAAAAAATGCTTAAACAGAGGATATAATAAAAAACCTGCTGTACTGACGCCAAGTACATAATTCTGGGAAAGAGTGGCTCTTTGCTGTGACACAAGAAGTGAAAGCCTGCTTACAAACATATATTCAACACTTAAGAAAACAAATGTAAACAGTCCCATTAAAATAATGGCATATATATGTGGAAGGCTGATTATTGTTTTGGTACTTCCAGCTTTTATAGTCTCCTTCTGAGGTGAATTCATATAATAACGCTCCTTACATATGATGATAATGTGTGGATTGCAAAGCAATGAACGAATCCATAGGTGTTATAAAATTATATATTTGAAAGGAAGTTAAGTCAATGATGTAAAATTGCTCAGTTTTTTACACTTTTTATGCTTTACATTTATATGAATATGTGCTTTAATAGTGCTTGTACAAATCAATTATATAAGCAGAGTAGGAATATGTGCGTTAAGTGCCATATGGACAGGGAGTTGCCATACGGACGAAAAGATTTCTTGCGATACATAATCCGCATCCCGCTGCTACATATACTGGTCAACAGCCTCTTATGTAGTGCGAATACTACTGCAAAGGAGGTTATTTTTATGTCAATTTTATTAAAGAATTTTGCATTTTCAGCAAAAGAGTTCAAATGTCTCAAGTCAATTGTTGCTGCGGCTCTCCTCGTCGCACTTCACACTGTTTTAGCAGTTTTTGTATCTATTAATGTAACCCCGGCACTCAGAATTTCAGTATCTTTCCTTGCCAACTGTGCAATTGGATACATGTTCGGTCCTGTTATGGGATTCATGTGCGGAGGACTTGGTGATATAGTCCAGTATATCATTAAGCCAACCGGTCCTTATTTTCCGGGCTGGACATTAAGTGCTGCTTTAGCTGGTCTTATCTATGGTTTATTTTTCTATGACTGCAACATCAAAATTTCCAAGAAAAAAGTAACAGGTGAAAAACGCAGCCTTTTAGATATTATAGATTTCAAATTCCTTATTAGAGTTGTGCTTGCGCTTACTATTGATACACTTCTTGTAAATGTTCTTCTTGGAACATACTGGTGCAGCATAATGTACGGAAAAGGATTTATGTTTTATCTTACAATGAGATTTACCAAAAATCTAATCCAGCTGCCTATCAACATTTTCTTAACTTACAACGTTATAGGAATCGTTAAAGTAATTAATAATAAAATATATAAAAACGAATAAACAAAACGCAGGATATAGTGACTAACTCCCATATATCCTGCGTTTTTTGATTTATCATTGCTTACTGCGTATTTAAGCCGCTCTCCTGCTAATCTTTGCATGGCTTCAATTATTGATATGGAACTCTTATGAAACAATATATCCTAAAAAAGTGTGATTTTCCCTGTTTATATCCTCTTATAAATAATTGGTTCATCATATCCAAAAGTTCTTTTTCCGTTAACTTCCATGCTTTCAGATACTTCCAGGCAACTATCAGAAAACTTTTCCCAAAGCTTAAATGTCATTACCGGTGAAAACTGGCTTGTACTGCCTCCTTCCCAGATTCCATCTTTCTCATGATAGAGCGCCGGAGTGAATTTTTCAGATTTTTTCAATTCAGTGTAGTCAGCATTTTTCATAGAATCATATGAAAACGTACTTTTATCTTCTCCTTCTGGTATTTCATAAGAATACAACACAATTCCATCTTCTTTCTCTGTAATAAGGAAAAGATGTGGGGAAGCATGGCGTTTACCATTTGTCTCATAGTAGCTTTCTTCAACAACAAATTTACCATTAAAATCTTTAGGAAGGTTCAAAATTTTCTCATTACAGATTGTATTAATGTGTTCTGCATAAGGATAATTGTATTTAAAATTTGCGATTGCGTGTTTGTCTATCTCTGAAAAGTACACCTTGTCAAAGGTGTAACCGGCGGCTTCCAGCCCTTTGCTGAAACCGCCGATATCTGAAAATAATTCCAGTAACACCATAAATTTAATTGATTAAGAATTTTATACCCGCTCCGAATTGAAAATGAAATCTTCCTGAATCACTTCCCCACAAGCAACGTTCACGTGCATTCAGAAGTAGTACAATACGATTGCTTAAATAGGTTTCCAGTTCCAATGATACAGCACCGCCATAAATAAAGTTATCCCCGCTTCTGAGTGTAGAACCGTCATAAAGTAGCTTTTCTCTCCAATTGTTCGTTTCATATCCGGCAAGTGCCGAACCGCCCAGCGAAAGCAGAAACATTT
>OHUF01000648.1_pt1 | contig 14897 bp, 6 predicted proteins | sample 1579131 | NCBI WGS metagenome assembly OHUF01 (sample SAMEA3879553, study PRJEB24766) | human gut metagenome | biome: human-associated habitat; feature: feces | place: USA | collected 1985/1987 | reverse complement strand
GGTCCTGGTGCTGTTTTCTGGATGTGGATTTCTGCTATTCTTGGAATGTGTACGAAATTTTCCGAAGTAACACTTGCAGTTCACTTCAGAGAACGTAACCAAGAAGGGGATTATGTTGGTGGTCCTATGTACTATATCAAGAATGGTCTTAGCAAAAACTGGCATTTTCTTGCTGTACTATTCTCTGCTTTCGGAGTTTTAACAGTATTCGGAACTGGAAATGCTACTCAGGTAAATACGATCACAACAGCAATCAATTCTGCTTTGTTGAATTTCCACGTGATCAGTCAGTCTTCTGTTGGAACTACGAATCTGATCATTGGTATCATTGTTGCAATTCTTGTGGCATTGATCTTACTTGGCGGAATCAAAAGAATCGGACAGGTAGCTGAAAGATTAGTACCTTTTATGGCATTTATTTATATCTTCTTTGCCTTAGGTGTTGTTGTTTTAAATATCGATCAGCTTCCTGCTGTTTTTGGTTCTATCATTAACGGAGCTTTCCATCCTGCTTCTGTGACTGGTGGTATTGTTGGAAGTTTCTTTATGAGTATGAAAAAAGGTGTCGCACGAGGCATCTTCTCAAATGAAGCCGGACTTGGTACAGGTTCGATCGCTCATGCCTGTGCTGATACGAAAGAGCCTGTAAAGCAGGGACTTCTTGGTATCTTTGAAGTATTTACTGATACGATCTTAATCTGTACATTGACAGCTTTGGTCATCCTCTGCAGTGGAATTCCAATTGGATTTGGTGCGGATGCTGGTGCTGAACTTACGATCAGTGGATTTACTTCTACTTATGGTAACTGGATCTCCATCTTTACTGCAGTTGCGTTATGTTGTTTTGCATTTTCAACCATTATCGGATGGGGATTATATGGAGCTCGTTGTATTGAGTTTCTATTCTCTTCTAAGGTTATTAAACCTTTTATGTTAGTATATTCGTTAGTTGCGATCCTTGGTGCTACTGTAGACCTTGGAATGCTTTGGAGTATCGCAGAAACATTCAACGGTCTGATGGCGATTCCGAACCTGATCGCAGTATTCTTATTGTCAGGTGTAGTTGTAAAGCTTGTGAAAGAATACTTTGCGGGTGAAGGAAAAGAAAGTTAAAAACAGAATAAAGAATTCAAAGCTCTGAGGATTAAAAAAATCATCAGGGCTTTTTTGAACGCATAAATATACAAATTGACTTATAAAAACACCGTAGAAATTTTCACATATTAGCAAATAAAACAAAAAGCATAAGAAGCGAAAAAGAAATTAAAGCAAAAATAAACAAAAGCATAAGGAAAACAAAGAAAGAAAATGTGCAATTTTACGAAAAAGTGAAATTTATTATATTTTTTGTCCTATTTCGTCCAAGATTTTATTCAACGACTATGATATGATTCTTAGACGGTCAACTGTAAAAAATATATGTTTGAAATGTGATGAAAAAGTGTATATTCTGTGAACTGTATAAATAAACAATGTGGGTGATATATGTTATGCAACTAACGCAAACAACAGAGGTTATAAGAGCTGTTGAAATATAAAGAATGGAAAGGAGGTTTCTGCAGGCAGTAATGTCTGTAAAGTTGAAATACACAGGGAACTGTGAAAACAACATAGGAACAGAAAGGGAAAACTGTTCAGTTAAGTAACCAGGAGGTAAAAGAATGAGGAAGAAGTTTAAAAAGCTTGTTGGAATTACAACAGCAGTGGCAATGGCTGTTTCATTAGTTCCGACAAACGTTTTTGCAGAAGAACCAGAAGTGGCAGTAGCGGAAGAATCTGCAAAGAACGATAATCTTTTAAGAGTCTGGTATGATGAACCAGCGACAGATTGGCAGACACAGTCACTGGCAATTGGAAATGGTTATATGGGAGGTCTTGTTTTTGGTGGGGTTAATAAAGACAAGATCCATATCAATGAAAAAACTGTCTGGGAAGGTGGACCGACAAATAGTTCTAATTATACGTATGGTACAACAAATCCGACTGAGACAGAAGAGGATCTTCAGAAGATCAAAGATGATCTGAATTCTATCCGTGAGAGATTGGATGATAAATCAACCTATGTTTTTGGATTTGATGAAGATTCCTATCAGGCAAGTGGAACCAATACAAAAGGTGAAGCAATGGATGAGCTGAATAAGCTTATGGGTAATCTGACAGGATATGACGCACCGACAGATTATGCAAACCTGTATATTTCTAATAACCAGGATTCCTCGAAGGTATCTAATTATGTTAGAGATCTGGATATGCGTACAGCTCTGGCAACAGTAAACTATGATTATGAAGGTGTTCATTACACAAGAGAATACTTTAACAGTTATCCAGACAATGTTATGGCAGTACGTCTGAGTGCAGACCAAAAGGGAAAAGTCAGCTTTAAGACAAATCTGGAGAATCTGATTGGAGGAAGTGCTTATACAAATACAGTTGACGGCGATACAATCACAATGCGTGATGCATTAGGCGGAAACGGTTTGAAAGTAGAAGCACAGCTGAAAGTTGTAAATGAAGGAGGAAGCATCTCGACTGATACAAGTGGAGCAACTCCAGCAATCAGTGTATCTGATGCAGATGCAGTTACATTGATCTTTGCTTGTGGCACAGATTATAAGATGGAGCTTCCAAATTTCCGTGGAGAAGATCCACATGATGCAGTTACAGCAAGAATCAAGGCAGCATCTAAAAAAGGTTATGAAGCACTGAAAGAAGACCATGTAGCAGACCATGATGCACTGTTCTCACGTATGGAATTAGGGTTTGATGAAGAAATTCCACAGATTCCTACAGATGAACTGATCCAGAAGTACCGTAATATGGTAGAGAACAATGGAGGCGAGGTTCCGACAGAATCCGAGCAGAGAGCTTTGGAAGTAATCTGTTACCAGTTTGGACGTTATCTGACAATCGCCGGATCAAGAGAAGGCGCTCTTCCGACAAACCTTCAGGGTGTTTGGGGAGAAGGATATTTTACATGGGGTGGAGACTACCACTTCAATATCAATGTTCAGATGAACTACTGGCCGACATTGGCGAGTAACCTTGCAGAATGTCAGACACCGTACAATGAGTATCTGAATGTCTTGAAAGAAGCGGGTCGTTATGCAGCGGCAGCAGCTTTTGGTATCAAGAGTAACGAAGGTGAAGAGAACGGATGGCTGGTAGGATGCTTCAGTACACCATACATGTTCTCAGCACTTGGACAGAAGAACAACGCAGCCGGATGGAATCCAATCGGTTCTGCATGGGCACTTCTGAATGCATACGAGTATTATCTGTATACAGAAGATACAGATTACCTGAAAAACGAACTGTATCCATCTCTGAAAGAAGTTGCAAACTTCTGGAATGAGGCTCTTTACTGGAGTGAGTATCAGCAGCGTTACGTATCAGCACCTTCTTACTCACCGGAGAACGGACCGATCGTAAATGGCGCATCTTATGACCAGCAGTTTATCTGGCAGCACTTTGAGAATACAATTCAGGCAGCAGAGACATTAGGCGTTGATGCTGATCTGGTAGCAGAGTGGAAAGATAAGCAGTCAAAACTGGATCCAGTCTTAGTTGGTGACGACGGACAGGTAAAAGAGTGGTACGAAGAGACAACAATCGGAAAAGCACAGGCAGGAGATCTTCCGGAGATTGATATTCCACAGTGGAGACAGAGCCTTGGTGCACAGAGTGAAGGCGTACAGCCGCCACATCGTCATCTGTCACACCTGATGGCATTATATCCATGTAATATGATTAGTAAAGATGATCCAGAGTTCATGGATGCAGCTATCGTATCCCTGAACGAAAGAGGACTGGATGCAACAGGATGGTCAAAGGCACACAAACTGAATCTCTGGGCACGTACAGGACATTCTGATGAAGCGTTCCAGATCGTGCAGTCTGCAGTTGGTGGTGGAAACTCAGGATTCCTGACAAACCTTCTTTCATCACATGGTGGTGGAGAAAACTACAAAGGATATCCAATCTTCCAGATCGACGGTAACTTTGGTTATACAGCAGGTGTGAATGAGATGCTTCTTCAGAGCCAGCTTGGTTATGTACAGTTCCTCCCGGCAATTCCGGAACAGTGGAATACAGGACATGTAGAAGGTATCGTTGCAAGAGGCAACTTTGAAATCGACATGGATTGGTCAAATGGAAAAGCAGACCGTTTCGAGATCAGATCAAGAAATGGAAATACATTTACAGGTGAATATGATAACATCGCAGCTTATGCAGTAAAGAAATCTGATGGAACAAAAGTAGAGACAACAGCTATCACAGACAACAAGATTTCCTTCCCGACAGAGGCGGGAGAAACTTACACAATCGACTTCAACTCAACTCCTGAGAAACTTCAGGGCGTAATCAATCAGGCGAAAGATCTTCTGGATAAAATGGGAGGTAAAGTTCTTGATGTACAGAAAGCACATCTTGTGGAACTAATCCAGGCAGCAGAGAAGGTTGTAGAAGAAGAGAAATCAGATGAGTATTATGATAATACACAGATCCTTCTCAAAGCAATCAAGGTTGGAGAAGCAGCAATCGAATTAAGAGATTCCTGCAGTGAAGCAGAAGAAGTATATGAAGGAAGAGATGTAAACGAAGATTGGGCAAGCTATGTTAATACAGCAGCAGATTTGGACAACCAGTTAGATGCAGCAATAGAACTTCTGCAAGACAAAGAATGCACAGTTACCGAGCTGAATCTGATGAAGAAGAGTGTTGATAAGGCGAAAGATGCACTTCTTGGAATTTGGGATAAATTGATAGTAACAATTAAACCAACGGATAAGGAAATGCTCGGAGCGGAAGATAAAGTTACGATTTCCAGCGAGTTTGATGATCTCCAGATCAGATATACAACAGATGGAAATGATCCAATGTGGTTCTCTGATGAATACACAAAACCATTTGCACTCACAAAATCAAAAGAAACAGTAAAAGCTGCATTATTCCTTGGAAGACGCCAGATGAGTGCTGTATTTACAGCGGACTATGTAAATGAAGTTGCATTAGGTACAGCAGAAAGTCTGGAACAGGATTATAGCTCTGTTACAGATAACGGAACATCTGGCGACAGCGCAAACGTTGCAAAGGCATTAGACGGAAAGAATAATGAAGCATGGTATCCATCAGTGTTCCCGACATCACTTGAAGTTACTTTTGCTGATCCGGTAAAGGTAAATGCAGCGGAAGTTGCATTAGACTGGTTCTGGCCAGGATACTACGGTATTGATGATTTGGACATTGAGTACTGGAATGGAACTGAGTGGATTGCAGTAGTTAAGGGAGAGGAGTTAGGCGCACAGTCCAAGGTATTTTCATTTGACGAATTTGAGGCGGAAAAAGTAAGACTTAACCTTAATAAGCCGGCACCGTACTATTTCTTCTACGGTAATGTTGGTATTGATGCATTCAGACTGTTTAACCTGAGCGACAAAGTAACAACAGATAAGAGTCTTTTAGATCAGGTAATCTCTGTAGCACAGAAATGTGTGGACAATGGAGAAGTAGATGAAGCAATCGAGAGTGTACAGGAGAGCTTTAACAAGGTATTTGCTTATGCGAAATCAGTCAGTGCAAATATCCAGTCCAGTCAGAGCACAATTGATGGCACGAGAGATGCATTGATTGAAGAAATCCAGAAACTTGGATTTAAAGCAGGAGATAAGACAAATCTGCAGAATCACTATACATTATACAGTGCATTAGATCTTGATCAGTATATTGATGGAGAAGAAAAAGATGCATTTGTAGAAGCACTTGAGAATGCAAAAGCAGTGATTGAAGATGGTGATGCAATGGAGGCAGATGTTGTAGAGGCAGATCAGCAGCTTCTTCGTGCAGCAGATGCATTGATCAAGAAGGGAGATAAGACATCTCTTCAGAAACTGGTAGATTCCACATCTGATTATAAGAAAGAGAATTATCTCAGCGCAGGATGGAATACATTCGAAGCAGCACTTGATGCAGCGAAGAAAGTACTTGCAGATGAGTCTGCAACACAGGAAGACGTAGACAAGGCAAAAGAAGTTCTTACATCAGCAATGACAGCACTTCGTTACAAAGCAGACAAGTCCGTACTGGAAGAGATCATTGGAAAAGCAAAAGCAATGGATCTGACCGGATACAGCGCAGAAAATGTTGCACTGTTCAATGCGGCTCTTGCTAAAGCAGAAGCAGTTATGGCAAACGAGGAACTTTCTGTTTACGAACAGCCAATCGTTGACGCAGCAGTTCTTGATCTGCAGAACGCAATGAAAGCTTTGAATGATGAGAAAGATAATGCATCAAAACCATCCGACTCATCAAAACCGTCGAACCCATCAAAACCGGGAAGTGGAAATGGAAACGGTGCTACAGGATCTGACAAGAATAATGGATCAGGTTCTGATGGAAAACATCAGGCAACAACAGCAGGTAAGCAGAATGGCGGAAACACAGTGAGCGGAACAAACGGAAAAGCAACTAAGACAGGTGATGTTACACCGATCATTCCGGCGGCAGCAGGTGTTATTCTTTCAATGGCAGCAATTGTTGTTGTACTGAAAAAAAGAAAAAGATAATAAAAAAGAATCAAGAAGTGGAACAGAAATCAAGAATGGTGAAATTCAGAAAACAGTAACACGGAAAGATTCGTGAGAGATGAGAGGACTTTTTTGACGAAGTCCTCTCTTTTTTGAGTGATTAAAAAATCTATATCCCCCTACTAGGCTTGCGGTAACATTCTATTTTTAATAAAATAAGTAGCAGTGAGAGAAAATAGACAACGTGAGGAGAAAACGATGAAACGAAGAAAATTGCTGCGAGCTATTGCAGCAGTATTAACTACTTGCATGTTGGCAGGTTGTGTACTTACAGGCTGTGGAAGCAAATCAGACAATGCAAATAAAGAGACTACACAAAGCAGGTCTACATTAATCTATGGAAGTAATGATTACACAAGGATCAATCCGGCTATTGATGAGCATGGAGAGATTAATCTGCTTCTGTTTGACGGTCTGACAGCACATGATGAGAATAATGAGGTAGTACCGGGACTGGCAGAATCCTGGGAGCTGGATGACGCGACAAATACTTATACATTCCATCTTAGGGATGATGTAAATTGGCATGATGGAGAGAAATTTACAGCAGATGATGTTGAGTTTACGATCAAAGCAATCATGGATCCGGACAATGAATCAGAGATTGCTTCTAATTACGAGGATGTTACAGCAATCAATGTGATCGATGATAAGACGATCTCTTTTACACTTCAGGATAAGAATGTGGCATTTCTCGACTATATGACAATTGGTATCCTTCCGAAACACTTACTGGAAAGCAAGGATATGCAGACAGATGAATATTTCCATAATCCAATCGGAACGGGTCCGTATAAGATTCAGGAGTGGGATGAAGGACAGAGTATTACACTTGTAAAGAATGAGGATTATTATAAAGGAGCTCCGAAGATTGATACAATCGTGTTTAAGATTGTACCGGATGATAATGCAAAGGCACTCCAGTTAAAATCCGGTGAGATCAATCTGGCAAAGGTGACACCGAAGGATGCACAGAATTTCACAGATGATGATACTTTTACAGTATATGATATGAAGACAGCAGATTACAGAGGTATCCTTTATAACTTTAATAATGAGTTCTGGCAGAGGAACAAAGATGCAATTCCGGCAATCAGCTATGCAATCGATCGTCAGAAGATGGTAGACAGCGTTCTTCTTGGAGAAGGAATTGTAGCTTATGGTCCGCTTCAGAGAAATAAATATAATAATGAAGATGTAGAGAAATACTCTTATGATCCGGCGAAAGCAAAAGAAGTGTTAGAAGCGGCTGGCTGGACATTGGGAGATGACGGAATCTATGAGAGAAACGGAGAGAAGCTTTCTTTTACAATCAATGTGATGGAAGGTGATCAGGTGCGCGCAGATCTTGCGGCTATCGCATGTCAGCAGCTGAAAGAAGTTGGAGTTGATGCAAAAGCACAGGTTCAGTCAGAAATCGACTGGGCAAATCAGGAAGCATTTTTGATCGGATGGGGAAGCCCGTTTGATGCTGATGACCATACATATAAAGTGTTTGGTACAGATAAAGGAAGTAATTACAGTGGATATTCCAATGAACAGGTAGACACTTATCTGACACAGGCAAGACAGACAAGTGATGAGAATGAGCGTAAAGAAGCATATGCAAAGTTTCAGGTTGCACTTGCAGAAGATCCGGCATATACATTCTTCTGTTATTGCGATGTAGATTATGTGACGAATAAGAAAATCCAGGGAATTACAAAGGATACAGTTCTTGGCCATCATGGTGTTGGAATTTTCTGGAATGTAGAGGATTGGACAATTGAATGAAAATCGAAGAAATACTGGCAGTGAAGCATTTGTCAGTTGAATTTCAAACTTCAGATGGAAAGAAACAAGTAGTAAAGGACGTCTCCTTGTCGTTAAGACAAGGGGAGGTCCTTGCTCTTGTTGGAGAGTCAGGATGTGGAAAGACTGTACTGTGCCGATCAATTTTGAAATTACTGCCAAAGAGTGCATCTGTGACAGGCGAAGCCATTCAATATAAAGATCAGAACCTGATCGGATATAATGAAAAAGAGATGCAGCAGATCCGAGGACATGGAATCGCGATGGTCTTTCAGGATCCACAGAGTACGTTAAACCCGACGATGACAGTTGGAAGTCAGATAGAAGAGGCTATTTTGCTGCACGAAAAAGCTTTGAAGCAGAATAAAAAGGAATCGGCAAAAGAGCGGGCAATCGAACTGATGAAGCTCGTTGGGATCAAAGACGCAGAGCAGCGTTATGATCTATATCCGTATCATTTTTCAGGTGGAATGCGTCAGAGATGTGTGCTTGCAATAGCACTTGCCTCAAATCCAAAGCTTTTAATTGCGGATGAACCGACGACAGCTTTGGATGTGACAATTCAGGCAGAGATTCTGAAACTGTTGAAAAAATTACAGAAAGAATTGAATTTAAGCATTCTGTTTATCACACATGATCTCGGAGTTGTTGCTCAGATTGCAGACCGGGTTGCTGTAATGCAGGATGGAAATATCGTGGAATTGGAAGAAGCAAAACAGCTTTTCACAGCTCCAAAACATTCTTATACAAAGAAATTGATTCAGGATCATCCTTATTATATGCATAGAAATGAATCAAAATTAATAAGTGAATCAGAATTGCATGAAAAACTGGTAGAAATCTCACATTTGTCCTACTTCTATCCTTTAGATAGAAAAAGGGTGTTTCAAGCGGTGAAAGATGTGTCCTTTGAGATAAGAAGAGACGAGATTTTTGGACTGGTAGGTGAGTCAGGATCTGGAAAGTCAACGGTTGGAAAATGTCTGATGGGAATTCTAAGTCCGGAAGCAGACACATTTTCTTATGATGGGATAAATCTTCTTGATAAAAAAGCAAAAAAGAAAAATGCGAGAAGACTGCAAAAAGAGCGGCAGATGATCTTTCAGGATTCAACATCTTCCTTAAACCAGAAAATGAAGGTAGAGAAGATCCTTGCAGAGCCATTGGAAATACATAAAGTATTTTCTGACAAGAAAGAACAACATGATTTTTTATGTGAAATGATGGAAGAAGTGGAATTGCAGGAAGAACAGCTTCACGTGAGGCCACCGGAGTTGTCAGGCGGACAAAGACAGAGAGTTGCAATCGCAAGAGCATTTGCAATGAAGCCGAAGCTCTTGATCGCAGATGAACCAATCGCTTCGCTGGACGTAACTACACAGGCACAGATGGTGAAGCTGTTTCGGAATTTACAAAGAGAACATGACTGTGCAATCCTTTTTATTGCGCATGATCTTTCAATGGTGCGTCTGTTGTGCGACCGTGTCGGAGTGATGAAGGATGGAAAACTTGTGGAGATAGGAGAAACCGAGCAGGTGTTTGAACATCCACAGCATTTATATACGAAGAAACTTTTGGAGGCGATTCCGATTCCGGAGATTTCAGGAGAGGAGCAGAGTGATGAAGAAACAATGGCTTAAAAAAATCGGACTGATCTTGCTATCTGTTTTTGTGCTCTCACTTCTTGTGTTTGTAATGTCGCGGCTGGCACCCGGGGATCCGCTGTTTTCTTATTATGGAGAACGTGCGGAGAGAATGTCGGTGGAAGAACATGAGCATGCAATGGAACGACTTGGATTAAACGAACCTATCCCTGTTCAGTATGTGAAATGGCTTGGAAATGTTTTTCAGGGGGATTTTGGAATCTCTTATAAATATAAACAAGACGTTCTTACAGTAATCGAGGGACGTTTAGTCAATACATTATTGCTTGGCGGAATTGGTTTTATCCTGACATTTGGACTGGCACTTTTGCTTGGAATTTTCTGTGTGTATTATGAAAATCAGCTTCCAGACCGGATTTTGCGTAAGGTGGGAACAATCACAAGCTGTATTCCGGAATTCTGGTTGTCACTTATATTGATTTTGATTTTTAGTGTGAATCTAAAGCTCCTTCCGGGAAGTGGGGCATATGATTTCGGACAATCGGCAAATCCGTTGAGCAGATTGACGCATCTGATTCTTCCGCTGACAGTTGTTGTGCTGAGCCACCTTTGGTATTATGCGTATCTGATCCGTAACCGATTGTTGGAAGAAACTAGAAAAGACTATGTTTTACTGGCAAAGGCAAAAGGAATGTCACGAAAAAGAGTATTGTTCTTTCACTGTGTGAAAAATATTATGCCATCGTTCATCAGTCTGATGGCAATTTCACTTCAGCATGTGATCGAAGGGACGTATATCGTGGAAATGGTATTTTCCTATCCGGGAATCGGAACGCTTTCTTTTGAAAGTGCAAAATATCATGACTATAATATGCTGATGGTGCTTTGCGTATTTACCGGTATTTTTGTTATTGCAGGAAATGTGATCGGACAGTCTGTCAGTGAATGGATCGATCCAAGAATGAAAGAGATAAAAATGACAGGAAAGGCAAGTCAAATATAAGGTGGAGAAGATGAGAAAAGCTGAGAAGAATAATAGTTTATCCGAAAATAAAATAAGGACATTCAAAATGAATGGTTTTGGAAAAAACAAGTCTTCTGTAATTGCCGGAAGTATTCTTGCAGTCATTGTATTTGCCTGTGTTTTCTGTCGTTTCTTTATGACGAAAGACCCTACATACATGGATCTGAAGAACTGCAACATTTCACCGAATAAAGAGTTCTTTTTTGGAACGGATACGATGGGAAGAGATATTTTTTCAATGATTTTATACGGTGGTAGAATATCGCTGTTTATCGGGTTGATATCCACCGTGTTATCGACTACGATTGCGGTGATCTACGGATCCTTCAGTGGAATCGCACCGGAGTGGATTGATGAACTGATGATGCGTTTTACAGAAATTTTATTGAGTATTCCTTCAATTCTGTTAATTATCTTTCTTCAGGCACTGGCAGGAAAGAACTCAGTTGTTGCAATCACCATAGTGATTGGGTTTACCAGTTGGATGAATATTGCAAAAATGGTACGCACTGAGGTACGACAGCTCCGTGAGAGTGAATATCTGATTGCTGCAAAATGTATGGGTGGAAGTTTCTGGCATATTTTACGTGTACATTTGCTGCCGAATTTTGTTTCGTCAATTATGTTTATGGTCGTGATGAACATCAGAAGTGCAATCATAGCAGAGTCAACATTGAGCTTTCTTGGGATTGGTCTTCCGATGGAAATCATTTCCTGGGGGAGCATGCTCTCGCTTTCTGAAAAGGCATTGATGACAAACTCCTGGTGGATTATTCTGATTCCGGGAATCGTGCTTGTAATCACATTACTGTGTATTACGGAACTGGGAGAAGCTTTGCGTAAAAATGTGAATCAGAAAGAAGGCAATTTATAGAAAATTTCTATAGAAAAGTTTGATAACCTATAGCAAAAATGTTATACTGAAAAACAGAAGCCTGGAGGTTGAAATACCTGAATGAATAGGTAAAGGAGAACGATAGAATGGTAACAGTAAATGCTATGGGAGATAAATGCCCGGTTCCGGTAATTAAGACAAAGAAAGCATTAGATGCTTTGACAGCTCCGGAGACAATAGAAGTTCTCGTTGATAATGAGACAGCAGTGGCTAATGTGACAAAGATGGCACAGAGTACAGGCGCAACAGTAACACAGGAGAAGCTTGGAGAGGATGAATATAAAGTGACAATCCAGGCGCTTGCAGGAGAAGGAACTCAGACAGCACCGGCGGGTGCGGTTTGCGATTGTGTTCCAACAGGGGATACGGTAGTTGTGATTTCTTCTGACAAGATGGGAAGTGGAAATGATGAGCTCGGAAAAGTGCTGATCAAAGGTTGCATCTTTGCAATCACACAGCTTGATGAGCTTCCAAAGAAGATGATCTTCTACAACGGTGGCGCTAAGATCACATGTGAAGGATCTGACTCTCTGGAGGATCTGAAGAATCTGGAAAGCCAGGGCGTTGAGATTGTGACTTGCGGAACATGTCTGGATTATTATGGAATGAAAGACAAGCTTGCAGTAGGAACAGTTACAAATATGTATGATATTGTCGAGTCTATGAATAATGCAGGTAAGATTGTGAAACCTTGTTAGAAACATAGGAACAGTTACAGTAATTTGAAAATGTGATGGAAAAGCTGCTGCAACAGCTTTTTCGTATACCGAGGGAATTATTTTGAAAAAATATTCGAAAGGAAGTGGGCGAAATGAGTAAGGGACTCAAAGAGATTCATCTGACACAGATGACAAAGACAGCTGGTTGAGCGGCCAAAATCGGTCCTGAGACCCTTGCCCAGGTTCTGGGTAAGCTGCCTAAATTTTCCGATGAGTGTCTGCTTGTCGGTGTTGAGACATCAGATGATGCCGCAATTTATAAAATATCGGATGAGACTGCCATGATACAGACACTGGATTTCTTCACACCGGTTGTGGACGATCCGTATCTGTTCGGACAGATTGCAGCGGCGAACTCCTTAAGCGATGTATATGCAATGGGAGGAGAGCCGAAGGTTGCATTGAATATTGTATGTTTTCCAAATTGTCTGGATCCGGAGATCTTAGGGGAGATCTTGCGAGGCGGAGCAGACAAGGTGTTAGAAGCAGGAGCCGTTCTGGTCGGAGGTCATTCGGTGCAGGATGATGAACCGAAATACGGACTCTCGGTAACAGGCTTCGTTCACCCGGATAAGATTTATAAGAATTACGGGTGTCAGCCGGGAGATGTGCTGGTTCTGACCAAACAGCTTGGAAGTGGTATTGTGAATACAACAGTGAAAGCACAGATGGCTTCCGAAGCAGCCGCGGAGGAAGCTGCGAAAGTAATGGCTTCATTGAATCAGAGAGCGAAAAGAGCAATTGAGAAACACACGATCCACGCATGTACAGATGTGACGGGATTTGGATTGCTAGGACATTGTACAGAGATGGCTGAGGCAAGTGACATGACTCTGGAATTATATCCGGAGCAGATTGAATATATGACAGAAGCGATTGCATATGCAAGGATGGGACTCGTTCCGGCAGGAGCATATAAGAACCGGGAGTTTGCAGCGGAAGGACTGGATGCAGGAGACGTAGAAGAGGTCTATTTAGATCTGATCAGCGATCCGCAGACTTCAGGAGGACTTCTTGTCAGTGTCCCAAGAGAAGAATTAGACAGTCTGTTAGCAGACTTTGAGGCAGTGGGAATGGAGACGAAAGTTTCTGTTGTAGGCTGTGTTAGAGAGCGGCAGGAAAAACTCATCCAACTAAAAAAAGGAAAAATGGAAATGCTGTAAGAGATTTCTTGTTACTGTTCACAGTGCTCTGTGAGCAGTAACGGTTTCTTGCGGCATTTCGCTGTAGAAAGAGAAATTAAGGAGCAGCAGTAGTTGGAACAGTTAGATCAGAATAAGAAAAGAGAAAATTTACAGAAAGAAAAGAATCAGATCTTCCGCCTGCTTCCGCGAGTAGATGACTTGATGAAGAAAGAAAATGTTCAGAGACTGGCAGAGAAAGAAGGATATGAGCGTGTTCTCGGAGCAGTCAGAGATTCTGTGGAGAATCTGAGAAATGAAATCTCACAAGGAATCAAAAAGGGAATCAGTGAGCATGAAGCGAAAGAAATGATTCAGAAATTTCTGTATGAGATAGAATCAAGTTCAAAGAAATCAGAAGTGAACCATCTTCTGGAACAAGAACAGAAAAAGGAGATCCAACCAGTTTATAACGGAACAGGAGTAATCCTTCATACTGGGCTTGGACGTGCAACGCTTAGTCATGAGATTGCGGAAAAACTGAAAGCAGTTGCAGAGAATTATTCCAGTCTGGAATATGATTTACAGACTGGAAAACGTGGAAACAGGACCGGATATGCAGAAGAATTGCTTTGTCAGATCACGGGAGCAGAAGCGGCAATTGTTGTGAATAACAATGCCGGAGCTGTACTTCTTGCCTTGAGTGCATTGACAAAAGGCGGAGAAGTGATCGTCTCCAGAGGAGAACTTGTTGAAATCGGAGGAAAATTCCGTATTCCGGAAGTTCTTGAATTAAGCGGTGCTATTTTGAAAGAAGTCGGGACAACCAATCGTACAAGGATAGAAGATTATAAAGCAGCAGTCAGTGAAAAGACGAAAGCATTTTTGAAAGTCCACACAAGTAATTACAGAATTGTCGGGTTTACAGAATCGGTAAGTGCAGAAGAATTGTATGAATTAAGTACTGGTCTGATAGAGTGCACGCAGGAATTGCCACCTGAAAACTTCGAGAATTATACGGAACGAAGCGGAATTCCAGTGATTGAAGATCTGGGCAGTGGTGTACTTATAAATCTGGAGGAATATGGTTTATCCAAAGAACCAACCGTACAGGAAGAAGTAAAGGCCGGTGCAGATGTTGTTTGTTTTAGTGGTGATA
>OHUF01000642.1_pt1 | contig 15111 bp, 9 predicted proteins | sample 1579131 | NCBI WGS metagenome assembly OHUF01 (sample SAMEA3879553, study PRJEB24766) | human gut metagenome | biome: human-associated habitat; feature: feces | place: USA | collected 1985/1987 | reverse complement strand
TTCAGGCTTTTATCCAGTATGTCAAAAACTTTACCCAGCCCATCCAGCAGCTTTCGCAGGTATCCAATATGCTGCAGAGCATGGCCGCTGCCGCCGAGCGGGTGTTCGAGTTTTTGAATGAGCCGGAGGAAGAGCAGCTGGCCGACCCTGCCCGCCGCGCCGACCCCGCCGACATTGACGGACAGGTCACCTTTGACCATGTGCGCTTCGGCTACACCCCGGACAAGACCGTCATCCACGACTTCAGCTGCACGGTGCAGCCCGGCCAGAAAGTAGCCATCGTAGGCCCCACCGGTGCGGGCAAGACCACCATGGTCAAGCTGCTGATGCGCTTTTACGATGTCAACTCCGGCGCCATTACGCTGGACGGCCACAACGTAAAGGACTTTGACCGCAGCGCCCTGCGCGAAGGCTTTGGCATGGTATTGCAGGATACCTGGCTGTTCCAGGGCACCATTATGGAAAACATCCGCTATGGCCGCCTGGATGCCACCGATGAGGAAGTCATCGCCGCCGCCAAGGCCGCCTGTGCCGACCACTTTATCCGCACGCTGCCCGGCGGCTACCAGATGGAGTTGAACGAGGATGCTTCCAACGTGAGCCAGGGCCAGAAACAGCTGCTGACGATTGCCCGCGCCATTCTGGCGGACAACAAAATTTTGATTTTGGACGAAGCCACCAGCAGTGTGGACACCCGCACCGAACAGCGCATCCAGACCGCCATGGACAACCTGATGCGCGGCCGCACCAGCTTTGTGATTGCCCACCGGCTTTCCACCATCAAGGACGCCGACCTGATTTTAGTCATGCGGGATGGTGACATTGTGGAGCAGGGCACCCACGACGACCTGTTGGCCGCTGGCGGGTTCTACGCTGATTTGTACAACAGCCAGTTTGAAGATGTAAGCGCGTAATTTTTTCTCTGATAAAACAGCAAAAGCCCAAAGCTGCCGGTTAAGTGAACCGTGCCGCTTTGGGCTTTTGGGTTATAAAATAGAATTTTTCAATACATGTACCAATCAGGCAAAGAACGAAATGACGAGCGCAACCAGGAATCCAACGCCGCCAACCAAGGTTTCCATAATGGTCCAGGTCTTGAGGGTGGTTTTTTCATCCATGCCGACAAGGCTCTTAACAAGCCAGAAGCCGGAATCGTTAAAGTGAGAGCAGACCGTGGAACCACCTGCGATGGCAGCGGTAACGCAGGCAAGATACAGAGGAGACAACTCGCTGATGCCGGGCATGGCGGCAATAATGCCAGCGGCCATCGTCATGGCCACGGTAGAAGAACCAACCGAGATGCGAACCAGTGCCGCCACAATGAACGCAACCACGACCAGCGGCAGGCTGGCGGAAGAAACTGCATTGCCGATGACATCACCCAAACCGGAGTTTTGCAGCATGTAACGCAGCACACCGCCGCAAGCAGTGACCAGCAGAATCATGCCGGTGGGTTCCAGGGACTTTGTCATGATCTTTTCCAACTCTTCGTTGGAATAGCCGTGTTTGTAGCCCAGCAGGAACATGGCGGCAATGACAGCGATCGTCAGTGCTACAAAGGGTTCGCCAAGGAAAGCCAGAACCGGCTGAATACCGGACAGTGCGGGAACAACCTTTGCCACGGAATTGGCAATGATGAGAACCAGCGGAATCAGGATAATGCCAACGATCGTCCAGAACTTGGGCAGCTTGCTTTCATCAATATCTTCCTGATTGGCAACGGATTCCGGAACAGGGATAAAATATTTGTTGCCGCAGATCTTACCCCAGATAGGGCCGGCCACGATCATGGCAAAAATACCGCAGAAGATACCGATGAGGATGACCCAGCCAAGGTCAACGCCCAGCATAGTAGCTACCAGCACGGGGCCGGGTGTCGGCGGAATGAACGCATGGCCGACGGCCAGACCAGCCAGGAGCGGGATGGTGTAGAATAGAGCGGAACGCTTTGTGCGCTTTGCCAGCGAGAAGGCCAGAGGGATCAAAATGATAAGACCTGCATCGAAGAACACCGGCATGGCAATGACAAGACCGGTAATACCCAGTGCCCACGCAGCTTTTTCATCGCCGAATTTGCGCACCATCGTGACCGCCAGCGTTTGCGCACCGCCGGAGACTTCAAGGATCGCACCGAACATGGAACCTAAGCCAACCAGCAGTGCAATACCTTTCAGGGTATTGCCGATGCCCTCGTTGACAGAGCTGACAATTTCTGTCAACGGCATGCCGGCAATCAAACCGATTGAGATGGCACCGACCAGAATGGAAATCATGGCCTGAACCTTGCATTTGATAATAAGAACAAGAAGGATAACAAGACCAATTATTGCAGCTAATACAAGCCGTGTGGGGTCAAGAGTAGCAACAGCTTCCATTTTTCTTTCTCCTTTTTCTGTGGATATACGGTGTAGAGGGGGCCGTATTACTCCATATAAGCGCCCTTCATCGGGCTGACGGCGTGCTGAGAGTAGAGTTTCAGCAAACCGGATTTATACTTGGGCTCCCTCGGCTGCCACTTGGCGCGGCGTTCGGCCAGAATGGCATCCATTTCGGCAGGTGTTTTGGGCTCGCCCTTAACACCAACGATGGCCAGCAGACGGTTGGGCACATCGATCTGAATCAGGTCGTCTTTCTCCACCAGTGCAATCGGACCACCCACGGCAGCTTCGGGGCTGACGTGACCAATGACCGGGCCGCGGCTCGCGCCGGAGAAACGGCCGTCTGTGATCAGTGCTACACTGGAGGCCAGCTTCGGGTCGGCGCAGATGGCCTCGCCGGTGTAGAACATCTCCGGCATACCGCTGCCGCGCGGGCCTTCGTAACGGATAAAGATCGCATCGCCGGGTTTTACCTCACCGTGCAGAACGGCGGCAATGCAGGCTTCCTCACTGTCATAAGGCTTGGCGTGCAGGGTAGCGGTGAACATATTCTTCGGGCAGGCAGTATGTTTGATCACGCTGCCTTCGGGGGCAAGGTTGCCTTTCAGGATGGCAATGCTGCCATTCGTGCCCTTAGCATTGTCAAAGCTGTGGATGATGTCTTCGCGGGTAACATGGATGCCGAGGTGTGCGGTCTTTTCTTTCAAAATCTCATCGCAGTGCTCATAGAACCCGTTGTGTTTCAGCTCTTCCAGATTTTCACCCAGCGTCTTGCCCGTGACGGTTAGCACATCCAGGTGGAGCATGGACTTAATTTCTTCCATGACGCGCGGCACACCACCCGCATAGTAGAAATACTGCGCAGGCCAATCGCCGGAAGGCCGGATGTTCAGCAGATAATGCGCACCCCGGTGCATGCGGTCAAAGGTATCGGCATCAATTTCAATGCCAAACTCGTGGGCGATGGCAGGCAGGTGCATGGTGGCGTTGGTGGAGCCGGAAATGGCAGCGTGAACCATAATAGCGTTTTCAAAGCTCTTTTTGGTAACGATGTCCTTGGCAGTGATGCCCTGTTCAACCAGCTTCATCATCTGAACCCCTGCATCGTAAGCGGCCTGTTTCAGTTCCGGGGCAGTGGCAGGCATCAGCGCTGTGCCGGGCAGCATCAGGCCGAGAGCTTCTGCCATAACCTGCATGGTAGAGGCCGTTCCCATAAAGGAACAGGCACCGCAGGACGGGCAGGCATTGTGCTTGTAATAGTCCAGCTGTTCATTGGGAATAACACCGGTTTTTTCCCACGCATCAAACTTGCCGATCTGCTCCAGCGTCAGCAGCTCGTTGATGGCGCAGGCGGGGTCGTTGACAACGTACTTTTTCGGCAGAGTGTGGGCTTCCATAACGCCGCCCGTCACCATAATGGCGCTCATCTCTTTCAAGCGGCCAATGCTCATCAGCATGGCGGGAACAGACTTGTCACAGCTGGCGATAAAAACACCGCCGTCATAAACGCTGGCGTTCGCCTGTGCCTCGACCAGATTGACGATAGCATCGCGGTGGGGTAGCGAGTAGTTGATGCCGTCATGCCCCTGTGCAATACCATCACACATATCGGTGGCAAAGTAACGGGCTGCTTTGCCGCCGTGTTCATTAACGGCCTGTACAGCCTGCTGGACGAACTGATCCAGATGGGCGCTGCCGGGATGGCTGTCGCCAAATCTGGGGCTTGCTCAGGTCGGAAACCGACCACCCCATACCAATTTTCAACGGATCGTTTTCGGGCGCCAGTGTACGGACTTCCTGGGAATGAAGTTTCATAAAAATTGCCTCCGTTTCTTGTGCGGGTGTACTGCTTATCTGATGTCTCTATTGTAATTTGTCTGCTCAATGTTTGCAAGTTGTACGGGTGCATTCCTACTTTATGCCAAAAACGCCACTTGGAATTTGCACGTTTTGTACAATTAAAAGTCTTTTTTTATACATCCGAGCTTCTTTTGACTCATTTTTTTTGGTTGACATTGTCAAACGCCAAAAAATACATCTGATGATTTTAAGAAAAATAGCGCCCGCATTGGTCTGATAACCAGTGCGGGCGTTTTACCGGCAGCTTATTCCGTCTTTTGTCGGTCTTTATCGTACAATTCTTTGATCATACGGCGGTTAAATGCTAAATGCATTGTCATCGCGTTCCGTGCGCCGATGGGATCATGGGCCTCAATCGCTTCCACGATCATACGGTGGGTCATAATCGTTTCATCGATCAGCTTTTTGTGGGTTACGTTCACAAACATCATAACGGCTGTATCAATAATGGGGATCAGCTGTTCCACAACCATATTTTTGCTGCTTTCAGCCACACAGGTATGAAACGCAATATCATCCTCAATGTATCGGTCTCCATCATGAATTTTGGCTTCTACACGTTCGCAAAGGCGGCGCAGCCGGGCAATATCCTCATCCGTTGCGTTGTTAGCAGCCATCTCGGCGATACCGGGCTCCAGCAGCAGGCGCACATTCACAAGGTCTAATGCCAATGCGGTTTTATCCTGCACAGAGCTCAGCCCCAGCGGGTCGCCGACACCCAGCGCCGTGGCCAGCACATAGGTGCCGGAGCCGCGGCGCACTTCCACAATGCCTTTGCTGGACAACAGCTTGACCGCTTCGCGGATGGTGCTGCGTCCCACGCCGAACTTTTCCCCCAGTTCAAACTCATTGGGCAGCTTGCTGCCAGGGTCCAGCGGAGTGTCCAGAATATAATGATAGATTTGTTCTTCTACCTGTTCAGCTAACAGCTTACTTTTCAGATGTGAAAATTCGTCCATAGAGATGTTCCTCACTTTTGATATTGTGCAGCCGTTTTCGATTTGTCCTTTCCAGTATAACACACTCTGCATTGCTTCTTCCACTTTTCTGCCAGGTTTCATTCCCAGCAGTCTACACATAAAAACACCAAAGGGCCAGCGTGCAGTGCTGGCCCTTTGGTGCGGTATAGGAAAACATAAAAAAGAGAATGGCAATGTTATTGGGTGTACCTGAAAATTCAAAATCCAAGCAGTTGGCTTCAGGTTCACCTTGGGGCGGCCTCACACGCCGCCGGGCAAGATCACACGATCTTGCGGGATTTGTGAACGCCGGTCTTTAAGAATTCGACCCATTCGGCCACGTTCACGGCGTGGTCGCCAAGGCGTTCCAGATATTTGGTCGCCATGAACAGATCCAGCGCAGTCTCTGCTTCGGTGGGGTGGGCGGCAATGTACTGGGCAATTTCGCTGCTGATGCGCGCGAACGAGGCGTCGATGACGTCATCATGGGCGATCACTTCCGCGGCAACGGCAAGGTCCACCTGCACATAGGCGGCAATGGAGCGCTTGACCATCTTCAGCACATCATCGCCCATTTTCAGGATATCTTCCAGCACGCCCACAGCATCGGTGGATTTGGAGTGCAGGTGCAGTACCAGCTCCGCAATATCGCTGGCCTGGTCGCCGATGCGCTCCACATCCGTTACCATTTTCAGGGCTGTACTGACCTTGCGCAGATCCGAAGCCACCGGCTGCTGGCGCAGCAGCAGCTGCAGGCAGCGGTGTTCGATCTCGTGTTCGCCTGCGTCGATCTGGCTGTCCCGCGCAACCACGCTGCGGGCCAGTTCAATATCATTATTGCGCAGGGCAGTCAGTGCGCTTTCAATGGCGGCACCGGCTTCGTGACCCATGCGGGCCAGCAAGGTATCCAGCTGCAAAAGCTCTTCATCATAAGATTTACGCACACTAGGCATGGTATTGCTCCTCCGATCAACCAAAACGGCCGGAAATATAATCTTCCGTGCGCTTGTCCACAGGGGTGGAGAACAGGCGTTCCGTATCGCCCATTTCCACCAGCTCACCCAGCAGGAAGAACGCCGTCTTATCTGAAATACGGGCGGCCTGCTGCATGTTATGGGTCACGATTACGATGGTGTAGCGGTCCTTTAATTCCAGAGCCAGCTCTTCCACCTTGGAGGTGGAGATGGGGTCCAGGGCAGAGGTCGGTTCGTCCATCAGCAGAACTTCCGGCTCCACCGCCAGGGCGCGGGCAATGCACAAACGCTGCTGCTGGCCGCCGGACATGCCCAGCGCGCTTTTGTTCAGGCGGTCCTTCACTTCGTCCCAGATGGCAGCGCCGCGCAGGCTTTTTTCCACAATTTCATCCAGCTGCGCCTTACTGCGCACACCGTGGGTGCGGGGACCGTAGGCGATGTTATCGTAAATGCTCATCGGGAAGGGGTTGGGCTTCTGGAACACCATGCCAACCCGCTTGCGCAGCACATTGACATCCATCTTATCCTTATAGATATCCACACCGTCCAGCAGGATATCGCCGGAAATGCGGCAGCCTTCCACCAGGTCGTTCATGCGGTTCAGGCTCTTCAGGAAAGTAGACTTGCCGCAGCCGGAAGGACCGATGAACGCCGTGATCTCTTTTTCGGGGATGGCAATATTGATATTTTTCAGTGCATGGAAGCTGCCGTAATACAGGTCCATGTTTTTAACTTCGAATTTATTCATCATGCAGTTCCTTTCGGCATTACTTTTTGGCAAGGCGGCCGGCAATAAAGCTGGACAGGCTGTTGATGAGCAGCACCAGGATCAACAGCACCACGGCAGTGCCGTAGGTTTCATTGATATGCAGGCCCTCGTTGGAAAGCAGATACATATGGGTGGCAAGGGTACGAGTGGAGCTGAACACGCTGGCGGGCACGGCGGCAACGGTGCTGGCCGTGTAGATCAGGGCCGCGGTTTCGCCTATAATGCGGCCCGTTGCCAAAATCACGCCGGACAGGATGCCCGGCATGGCGCTGGGCAGCACAATGGTGAATACGGTGCGCAGCTTGCCGGCCCCCAGGCCAAAGCTGCCCTCGCGGTAAGAATCCGGCACTGCAAGTAGCGCTTCCTCGGTGGTGCGCATGATGACCGGCAGCACCATGATGGCCAGCGTGAAGGCACCGGCGATCAGGCTGTAGCCCCATTTGAGCTGCATGACAAAGAACAGCATACCGAACAGACCGTATACGATGGAGGGGATGCCCTGCAGCGTTTCGGTGGTGATGCGCACCACCTTGACCAGCTTGCTGCCGCGTTTGGCGTATTCCACCAGCCAGACCGCAGCAAAAATGCCCAGCGGTGTGGCAATGGCCAGCGAGAACGCCGTCATCAGAATGGTATTGATAAGCGCGGGCATCAGGGATACGTTGTCGGAATTATAGGTCCACTCAAACAGGGACGGCTTGAGGTTGGGAATACCGTTGACCAGGATATAGCCGATCAGGAACACAAGGATCGCCACGGTAATCAGGGCCGCCAGCCGCACCAGCCAGCGCATGACAAGGGCATACGCGCGGGCCGCCATGCGGTTTTCGTGGCGGGCGGGGGGAACGATTTTTGCATTTGCGTGGGTCATATCATCGGTTTTACCGGCGGTTGCAGCAAAATCAGCCATTCTTTTCGCCCCCCTTTACCAAACTAAAGCAGAGATTGATCAGCAGAATGAAAACGAACAACACAACGCCGGTTGCGATCAGCGCTTCGCGGTGCAGGTCTGCAGCGTAACCCATCTCGATGACGATGTTGGAGGTCATCGTGCGCAGCCCCTGGAACAAGCCCTTGGGCATCCAGGTCTGGTTGCCGGCAACCATCACAACGGCCATCGTTTCGCCGATGGCGCGGCCAACACCCAACATTACGCCGCTTTTGGCGGCGGGCAGCACCGCGCAAAACACGCTGCGCTCATGGGTAGCCCCCAGAGCCAGGCTGCCCTCGTAATAGCTTTGGGGCACAGCGTCCAGGCTGGTTTTGCTGACCGTGATGATGGTGGGCAAAATCATGATGCCCAGCAGCAGGCTGGCGGTAAACAGGCTCATGCCCTTGCCGCTTTTCACGTGCAGCACAGTTTTGAAAAAGTCCGATTTGACCATAGCCTGCACCGCCGGGACCATAACGATCATGCCGAAGAAGCCGTACACGACCGAGGGGATACCGGCCAGCAGCTGTACCGCCGGCAACAGCACCTTGTTGATACGGGGCGATGCAAAGCGGGACATATAGATGGCCGTCAGCAGCCCAATGGGCACCCCCACAATGATCGCGCCTGCGGTGACATAGATGCTCCCCAGGATCATGGGCAGGATGCCGTACAGGTTGTTGCCGGGTTTCCAGGTGGTGCCAAGCAGGAACTTGAGGGGGCCGATCTCAAAAATGGTGGGCAGGCCGTTTGCAAATAAGAAGATGCAGATCAGCGCCACGGCCAGAATGGAGATGCACGCGCAGGCGGTAAATACACCCTGCATGACGATCTCTTTCAGGTGCGAAGTTGTTGTTTTCATTTTCCCATACTCTCCTGTCTTTGCTCAGGAACTATATACCGATGGCTTTCAAAAAACGGCCGTTGCCGCCTTTTGCCGCCGCAACAGCCGTCTTTTTTAAAAAGGGGGATTACTGAACGTCTGCCCAGGTGGTCAGCTCGCCGGTGTAAATGCCTTTGATCTGGTCAACGGTCAGGTTGTCAGTGGGGTTGTCGTTGCTGACGATAACAGCAATGCCATCCTTTGCCAGGACAGTTGCCTTTGCGCCGCCCTCAACCTCAGAATCTTTCAGCTCACGGCTGGCCATGCCGATGGTGTAGGTGCCATCCAGTGCGCCGGAAACGCCGGTGGTGGAGTCGCTGGTCTGGAGTTCCAGGGTTGCGTTGGGGTTCACGGTCTTATACGCTTCAATCAGTTTTTCCATCAGCGGGGAAACAGAGGAGGAACCGCCAACCACGATCTTGCCTGCGGGCTGGGTGCTGGTGTAATCAGCGCCAACATCGCCGATGTAGCCTTCCTCGGTGGCCAGGGCCTGGCCGTCGGTGCTCATGCAGTAGGCGATGAAGTCCACGGCAACGGGGTCGGCAGCTTCGCCGTTCGTAACGATGTTGAATGGACGAGCCAGGGTGTAAGTACCATCCTTCACGGTGTCAGCGCTGGGGGCAACGCCTTCCACGGTGACAGCCTTGACATCATTGTTCAGAGAACCCAGGCTGATGTAGCCGATTGCGGTCTCATCGTTGGAAACAGCGGTCAGAACGCCGTTGGTGGAGCTCTGGATGGCAGCCGCCTCGGTGGTGTTGTCAACCTTTTCGCCTGCATCGTTCTTGGCTTCCACACCGGTCAGCTCGATGAAAGCGCCGCGGGTGCCGGAGCCATCCTCACGGGAAATCACGGTGATGTCCTGATCGACATCGAAATCGCCGGCAGCCGGTGCAGCAGTGGCTTCACTGGAAGCAGCCTCACTGGAGACGGCCTCGCTGGAAACTGCTTCGCTGGAAGCAGCGGAGGATGCCGGGCTGGAACCACAGGCGGCCAGGCTGAGAGCCAGAGCAGCAGCAACTGCAACGGAAACATTACGCTTTAACATAAACTTTCTTCTCCCTTAATTGTATCTGTTATTCTATCTCACACATTCGCTCAGGGGTTCGTGTTTTCCTATTCGTTCTTCCTGAGTGCGTATTTATTGTACCGCGCTGTTTCCCCAGTATCGACCATAGTGCAGTACAATCCGGGTAAAGCTTTGGTAATGGAAACTTTCCTTTTGCAAAGTTTGTGTAAAGTTGCCCAAAATCAATACGCCAAATTTTTACAATGTGCCAATTTTAGCAGTTTTCTTGCGTTGATTCGACATTTTACACAGTCTTTACAATTCTTTTACTGGCTTTTGGTGTTCATAAAGCCCTGTTTTCTATTATAATAGGTAACGGTATAGTGCCATTGTGAGCATGTGCAAAACGATTTGATTCGGTTTTGCTCCGGGTGCGGCTGCACCCAACAATGAAAACATAACAAAAGAGAAATGGAAGTGTAACCCCCTGTATGAGCATTTTTAATGTGTTCACGCTGATGGGCGGTATTGCCATGTTCCTTTACGGCATGGACCTCATGGGCAAAGCCCTTGAGCAGACCGCTGGCAGCAAACTGCAAGGCATCCTTTCCAAAATGACGGCCAGCCCGGTGCGCGGGCTGCTGCTGGGCATGGTCATCACTGCAGTGATCCAGTCCAGCGGTGCCACCACCGTTATGGCGGTCGGCTTTGTCAACTCCGGCCTGATGGAGCTGCACCAGGCCATCGGCGTCATCATGGGCGCCAACATCGGTACCACCGTTACCGGCTGGCTGCTCTCGCTTTCAGGCCTGGAGGGTGATTCCTTCGCCATCCAGATGCTGAACCCCAACGCGTGGGCCCCCATCCTTGGCTTTATCGGCATCTTCCTTTATATGCTGGGCAAGGATAAGGACCGCCGCAGCGGCGTGGGCAAGATCATGGTGGGCTTTTCCGTCCTGATGGCCGGTATGAACACCATGTCCACCGCCATGAGTCCTCTGGCCGATGAGCCCTGGTTCATGGACCTGTTTCTGAGCTTCAAAAACCCGGTTCTGGGCGTGCTGGCCGGTGCCGTGTTGACGGCTGTGCTGCAGTCTTCCTCCGCTTCGGTGGGTATTTTGCAGGCCCTCACCTCCACCGGTGCCGTCACCTATGCGGCGGCGGTTCCCATCATCATGGGCCAGAACATCGGCACCACCGTTACCGCGCTGATCTCCTCTGCCGGTGCCAACAAAAATGCTAAGCGCACCGCATTTGTTCATCTGTACTTTAACCTCATCGGCACGCTGGTGTTCCTGTGCGGTTTTTACGGGCTGCATGCGCTGTTGGGATTCTCGTTCTACAACGAAACCGCCAACACCTTTGGCATTGCCATTGTGCACACGATATTCAACGTTGTGACCACCGCCATCCTGCTGCCGTTCAACCGCGTGCTGGAAAAGCTGGCCATCCTGACCGTGCCGGACAGCAAGGATCAGGCGGGCGAGCAGCATTCCCTGCTGGACGAACGCCTGCTTTCCACCCCGTCCGTTGCCGTTGGCCGCGCTATGCTGACCGGCGGCGATATGGCCGAGATCTGCCGCACCTCCCTGCTGCAGGCCATGTCCCTGACCCACAAGTGGGATGAAGCCATTGCCGACGAGGTGAACCGCAAGGAAGACGCTGTGGACCATTACGAGGACGTTCTGGGTACCTATCTGGTCAAGCTGAGTGCCAAGGCACTTTCCCGCGAGGACAACCGCACCATCAACACCCTGCTGCACACCATCAATGACCTGGAGCGCATCTCTGACCACTCGGTCAACCTGCTCAAGGCCGGGCAGGAAATTCAGGAAAAATCCATCCACTTCAGCCACGAAGCGATCGACGATCTTTCCGTTCTGGAGGCCGCCGTTCAGGATATCGTGAACCGCACCGTGGATGCGTTCCAGAAGAACGACTGTTACGCCGCCGGCAAGATCGAGCCGCTGGAGCAGGTTGTGGACGGCCTGGTGCGCGAAGTCAAAACCCGCCATATTGCCCGCCTGCAGGCCGGCGCCTGCACCATTGAGTACGGTTTTGTGCTGGATGATCTGCTGACCAACTATGAGCGCATTGCGGACCACTGCTCCAACATTGCCGTTGCCATGATTGAAGTATCGGAGGACCGCTTTGATACCCATGAATACCTGAACCACATCAAAAACGGTGAAAGCCCCAGTTTTGAAAAGCGCTATGAGCGCTACCGCGGCCGCTATACCTTTGAGCCCGGCCCCAGCGGAACTGCCGCTGCACCGGAGCAGAAAAAATAATTATCGCAGGGCTTTCCCCTGTAAAATGGGCCGGAACCTGTGGCATATCGCAGGTTTCGGCCTGTTTGTTTGGAGGATCTTATGATCTATATTGTTGAAGATGACGCATCCATCCGTGAGCTGGAGCAGTATGCTCTGCAAACCAACCAGTACACCGTCCGCGGGTTTGAGGACGGGGCTTCCTTCTGGGCTGCCGTGCGGGAGACCGTGCCCGACCTGGTGATTCTGGACGTTATGCTGCCCGATGAGGACGGCTACCAGATTTTGGGCCGCCTGCGGGAGACCGCCGCGACCCGCACCGTACCAGTCATCATGGTCACAGCCAAAACCAGCGAGATTGATGTGGTAAAAGGGCTGGACCACGGTGCAGACGATTACCTCTGCAAGCCGTTCGGCATTATGGAGTTCATCAGCCGCGTCAAGGCGGTGCTGCGCCGCGCCAGCACCGCACCAGCCAGCACCACCACCCTGCGGTTTGGAGACATCACGCTGGATGACGTTGCCCGCACCGTTACGGTGGACGGTGAGCCGGTGGAGCTGACCTTTAAGGAATATTCGCTGCTGCATTTCTTTTTGGAGCATCCCGAAGAAGTTCTGGCCCGCGAGCGCATCATGAAAGCCGTGTGGGATACCGACGACCTGTTGGAAAGCCGCACTATTGACATGCACGTGCGGACCCTGCGCCAAAAGCTGGGCCACGCCGGGGACGCCATCTGCACTGTGCGCAAGGTGGGGTACAAACTGTCCGCCAAGGGCACGGAGGCCGGGGAAGATGCCTGATACCGCCGAAACCGCCCACATCACTGCGCCGCGCAGCATGGCTCACCTGTTGCGCACCACTTTGATGGCTGTGGGTATTTTGTCCCTCCTGCTCAGCGTGGTGGGGGCAGCACTGCTGTTCCAGCACGCTTTTGCCGAGCAGTTTGACACCGACCTTTCCCGCACGGTGGAAGCTATTGCGGTGGGGTATGAGCATTCTGCCGACCCACGGCCGGAGCAGCTGGCCCAGTATGCAGACGGCCTGCGTCTGACCCTTGTGGCCCAGGATGGCACCGTTTTGTACGATTCTGCCACTGCTGATCCCAGCACCTTGCCCAACCATGCCAACCGCCCAGAGATCCAGCAGGCTATGGCAGAGGGCACTGGTGCCAGCGTGCGCCGCAGTGCAACCCTTGGGTACGACACCCATTATTATGCCGTGCGCCTGACGGACGGAAGCGTTTTGCGGCTGGCGGACGAAACCAGCAACATGTGGAGCAGCTACAACCGCGTGCTGCCCGTTCTGGTGGCCGGGTGCATCCTTATCATCATTCTGGCGCTGGTGCTGGCGCAGGTCATTACCAAGCATCTGGTGCAGCCCATCACCCGAATGGCGGAGCACCTGGACTGCATCGAGGCCAATGTGCCGTATGAGGAGCTGATCCCGCTGGCGCACACGGTACAGTCTGACCGCAAGCTGCGGGAGGACAATGAGACCATCCGCCGGGAGTTTACCGCTAATGTCAGCCACGAGCTGAAAACCCCGCTGACAAGCATTTCCGGCTATGCAGAGCTGATTGAAAACGGCATGGCAAAACAGGAGGACATTCCCACCTTTGGCCACCGTATCCACAAGGAAGCCCAGCGCATGATCACGCTGGTATCGGATATTTTGCAGCTTTCGGAACTGGACGGCATGAGCAAGCAGCAGGAAAACAGCCCCACCGCCGATTTTGTACCGGTGGACCTTGGCGTGCTGGTCAAGGATGTTGCCACCAACATGACGGTGAACGCCCGCAAAGCCTACATTACGCTGCAATACAAAGTACAGCCCGTTACGGTGCGCGGCAGCCACGACCTGTTGACCGAGCTTGTAACCAACCTGTGCGACAATGCCATCCGCTACAACCGGCCGGGTGGCCATGTGGAGCTGAGCTGCGGCACCAATGCGGACGGCTGCCCGTATTTCTGCGTGGAAGACAATGGCATCGGCATCCCACAGGACAGCCAGAGCCGCGTGTTTGAGCGCTTTTACCGAGTGGACAAATCCCGCTCCAAGGCGACCGGCGGAACAGGCCTGGGGCTCGCCATTGTCAAGCATATCGCTGTTCTGCACGGTGCGCGCATTGATCTGGAATCCACCGTCGGCACCGGCACCACCATCCGCATTATCTTCCCGAAGATGTGAGGTTTTATTTACGGGAGATTGGCGGCCTTTTTGAAAAAAGTCCTGGCGAAAAACTTTAATGGCGATAGAATTATAGAAATAGAAAAAGGCATGTGCTTACATCTTTGAGGGATGGGGCACATGCTTTTTTCTTTTCTTGTTTCTTGCGCCAGTTTTCACTTGCAACCAGGCAAAGTTCCGGCGGGGTCAGGTGAACCCGCCCTACCGGTTGTTTTATTGTTGGCTGCCCACTATAAAACGCTCTGTAGGGAACGGTCTTGACCGTTCCGAAAGCTTCCGTGGTGAACACCATAACAAATTTTGGTTGGTAGTCTGCCGTATATTTTGGCGTCCCTTTGAGGGAAGCTGTCTGCGCAGCAGACTGAAGGGTGGTTCCACACGCAGAGCCTAAAAATCCATGTTGCCAACCATCCACGGCAGCCAGAGGTCTCTGCGCCCGCAGGCGCGTTTCGGAGGCCAACCGGGATTGAAAATCCCGGCTTTTAGGCCGGAGATGGCCCCCTTTATTTTCCCGTCAACCGTCCCATGTCTCCCTCCCGCGCACAATATTTCCCGCAAAAGTTCCCCATTTCCCACCCTGCCACAGGGCAGTTTTCAACATTGACCACATTTTTTGCGGATAATTTCTCCTGTTTACGGTCAGTTTTCCACTATCTCTGCAAAATAATCACACGATACTTCGTTATCTATTCCTGCGCAATTTTGCAACTCTGAGTTTTCAACGTTTTTCACAGATTTTCCCACCGTTTCCACTGTGGAAAAGTTGAAAACATTGTTCAAAGACATAAATCTTTTACATTTACAGTTGTAACATCTTGGTTACATGCCTCGTTTATATATTATAGGCAATACCGCATAATTCTAAGTGCCGATACGGCGAGCGAGGTGCG
>OHUF01000635.1_pt1 | contig 15198 bp, 6 predicted proteins | sample 1579131 | NCBI WGS metagenome assembly OHUF01 (sample SAMEA3879553, study PRJEB24766) | human gut metagenome | biome: human-associated habitat; feature: feces | place: USA | collected 1985/1987 | reverse complement strand
AAAGTAATAGAAGAGTTTTTAGGTCTACAATGTGTACTTTATCGGATGCTTACGACCTTTGTGTGATAGGTAGTGTAAATTGTATAGAATCTTTTCGATACAACAGAATTTATAATCGAGTAGTCCGCCATAAATGAAGACTGTTTATGGCGAGCTACTTTTTAGATAAAGAAACGGTAATCGTATGTTACACCATTATATTGTCTTAACAAGTTTCCCACCTGCGCCAATGTATTAGAAGTGTCAATTGTAGCAGGTAACTTTGTATATAGATTAAACGAGTTCCAATTCATTTTTGTAAATCCTAGAATTTCTTTAGCAATAGTTTCCAAATCTCCATGTCCATAGTATTTGGTAATTTTTAAAGGAGCAGGAATACAACGTCCTCCTTGGTAGTATCTACGATTTGACTGTATTGAGGGAACTACTCCATGTGTCCATAACAAAGCATTTCTCGATGATAGTTTAATGCAAGTTCCTCTATCAACAGGATATCCATCTTCAAGAAATTGACCATACATAATCTTCTCTGCAATAAACTTTAAATCATATTCTTGAGTGATTGTGATCAAATCAATTTCTGATATTCCTGCTTGCTTTAATGCGTTTGTTATACCTTTAATCTCATCATTCTTAAAAGGGGTTCGTTTATGAACTACAACTCTTTGAGGTAACTTTTCCATAGCGTCTTGAAAAAGAGCCAGTATATCCATCCCAAATTTATAAGCTTCTTCAAAATTTAAATAAGGATTTTTCTTTTTGTCAAATTGCGGATGTTCAACTTTTGACAGTTTATATCTTAATCCCTGTCCTTGTGCATTGTATATATGGCTACAACCTAAAACAACTTCAGCTTTACCTGAATATTGCTTTTTTATGCTATATCCAATTCCTGCATATGCTGTATTTTGATCTAAGTCTGCAAGAGTCCAGGGAGTTCTTAAAGCTTTCACAAATAAAGCTAAAGAGAGCCACCATGAAATTTTACATACCATCTTGTTATATAAAGTTTTTTCTTCTATAAATTGGGTCGTGAATCTATGTTGGGCGGCAAACGCTTTAATATAGTTATGCAAATCAAATGTTTCTCCATGATAATTGAATTGTCTATAGTTACTCCATGAATTAGGTACAAATATTAATAGCACAATTCCTGGGAACTGTTCTGAAAGTTTTTGCCCTTCTGTACAAATAGTTTTTGCTAAATTAATGGCACTTTTAGGATTATCATTTATTGATACCCATTTTTCAGAATGTATTTCAGGAATATCAAGTCTACAGTTATAAATATTACTAAAACCGGTATAATGATGTACATAGTCGGATAATTTATCTGCAGATACTGTAGAATTTAGTCTTTTTAGAAATTCACTAAATTTTAAAGAATAAGAAGTAGGACAGATACTGCCAATGCATACATCTTTAGGGAATACATCAAAGTAATTCGCATCGAAAGGTCTGTATTTTGATAATCCTCTCATCGGATTGTCATCATATGCTGGTTTATTAACGTATGGATTTATAAATTCAAGCTTGGGTTCGTTAATGTGTATGCCATGATATAATGTTTGATTTATATTATATCCCTTCGGAGAATATATCGTTATGTTACCTTGTCCGTAATGGTGTATTTCAGCATAACCACGATTATTGGATATTTTAAAGATAAAACCACTTCGTGAATTAACAGGTATCTCAAAACATAATCTTTTACCATTAAACATTATATTACACCATTCTTGTAATTTCTTCTCATATTGCTGATTTCTCATTTTATCCAAATACTCATGAGAGTATTGTTGTTTGATCTCCTTTTTTATTTGGCCATTAGAAATAAAATAGACTGTTGGAGTGATTGAAAACAAGACATATTTCTTTTGTTGGACAAATGATAATCCACATTCAATAGCTTCATGTATTGTTACATTATTCTTATTTGCATAAATATCTTTTTTTATATAGCATAGAACGCTTGTAATCAACACCTAACCCTCTAATTTGAGAGATTCCATAAAGTGCATCTTTGAGAAATAATTCTTTAAAATGACTATTCTTCTCTATTTCATTAATAGAAATATGAACACGCTCAATTTCACTAATTAAATTTTTCCCAAAAACTTCATTGATAGTAGATACAGTTGAGATGGCATATACTTTGTCTTTATATGGTACAGCAATAAGGGGTTTTTCTTTAATCTTTTCTCTAAGATATTTCCATCTGTTTTCATTCTCATCGTATGAAATTTGAAACTGAAATATTTCATCGGGAAAAGTAGCTGGAATTAGATTACTTTTCAGATATTTTTTTGTATTTCCATCCTGTATGTAAAATGGAGTTGTTGTATTGTCTATACTTATTACTTTAAGTATTTCATTGATCTCCTCTTGTTTATTAGAATCTTCATTAAAACAGAATTTTACAAGAGATAACATGACGTTATCAAATCCGTTTGTGTCAATATAAAACGCTTGTCTTCCAGCAGATCGAATAGTTTGAATCAAATCTGCTATTTCTGGTGTAATATCCTTGCCGTAGCCACACCAATACAATCTTCCTGCTCCCTTATCCGTAAAAGCTTCTTTCAAAGCAGACATAAGGGATTTATCTCTTCCACTATATCCTATGATAATTAAATTTTTGTCAACAAAATAACGTCGCAAAGCTGAAACAAATTCACTATTCTGTGAATCTAGTTCTTTCTCTGTATTTTTGAGTGTTCTAAATTTACAATCTCCATGTAATGCTATATAAAGTAATTCACTTGAACTTTCTGTCCTATATATACGATCAACGCAATCAAGATTTATAGCTATAGGTGTTATATTGGCTTGTTGTGCAGCTCTTTCCACGAGTCCATCGAAATTTGTACTCCAGACAGATTTTACAATTCCATATTTATTCAACAGACATAGCAATTTATATCCTACATACGGACTTTTTCCATTGCACAGGCTTTCAAAATATTTAGTTCTGTCCGCATCTATTGGATATGAAGCTTCGGCATAAAAAGAATATTCTTCTGGACTCCCCAATTGTGGATATTTCCCTTGCACATCTAACCATTTCTGAATGATGTCTTTACTTAAATCAGATTTTTTGGGATCTACTAATTTTTTTTGATTACCTGATAATGATTGATATATTAAAAATTTCCAATCCCATATGCAATCATTTGCCGATTGAATACCAGATGAGATGGATGCACCGGCACCTAATAGGACACCAAATGACCCATCTAAATTTTGTTTGATTGATCGTAAAAAAGCATCAAATTCTAAATATAAATTTTCGGGCATATTCATAGTCGTTGGTTATCGTGATTTTATTATTTCTCGTATATCTGACTCACAGTCTCGGCTGTTTCTTTCATCATTTGTCGTAATGACTCAGGGGCAATAACCTCTATTTGTGCACCAAACGAACGGAGCAAAGAACGTAACTCATAATTATTTTGGACTTTTAAGGTTATCTTCCAATATCCATCTTCAAGAGGTGTTGTCACTGCTGATTGAGATTCATGAAGTGGCTTAGTCACAATATATCCAATGGCTTTATCACTAACCTTTAAAATGACTTCTTCTACAGGAGCATTTGAACGCGAAACGCCGACGATATCGCTAAAGTATTCTTTAAAATCTATTCCTTCAGGTTGTATTATGTATGGTTTAGATGTTTCCTTTACTCCTTCGATTCTATCAATTGCAAAGTTTGATAGATAATCCGAGTCTTTATGTTTGCCGATCAGAAACCAGCGATTATTATATTGTTTAAGATGATAAGGAGTAACAATTACAGTTCTAGCATCCTTCCCAAATGGATGATATATAATTTCAATTACCCTTTTGTTAACAATTGCATTAAAAATGGGTTTATAGTATAAATCCATTCCTTTGAGATAGGGATTATGCTGAAAACTTACAACTGAATCCAGACTATCTCCTAATTTACTGGTCGTATATAGTCTTTTTTCAAGGTCGTTTAACCACTCAAATTGTGGTACTCCATCGAAACGTTTAAGAAGTATCAATGCATCATAAATCAAATTGAGCTCTTCTTGATTGATAGGTTGATTTTTAATAGAAGCCCCTTTGGTATGGTATCGGTAATATTTTCTATGTCCATCTCGAATGGCATCTATCTCCATACTATATCCTTCTTCACTTTCAATGAATTTTAGATCTTCTTGTACTTGACGTTTTTTTACTCCGCAACCATCTTTCGTTTCTCCATTATACAGATAGAGCGCTTCATTGCAGGCATCTACTAAATCCTCAATATAGTAACGCCTAGACCAATTGCTCAGGCATTTATCTATAATCTGGTATCTTAACTGTGCATTTTTATTTGTTGGCATAGGCAATACTATTTATCAAACAATACAAAGCTAATTATGAACAATGCAGTCTTTCTGCATTGTTCATAATCTTTTATATTAAATCTTCTAATTTATCTACTATTGCAGCAATTTCTGTAGAATCAATACTTCCGTTCTCATGGTCAACTGTAGTAAATAAATTTACTCCTTCTATGTAACCGATTGATTTATAAAAATCTCGTTTCTTTTCCCATGATTCCTTATAGGCGGGATTATCTAACATTCCTAAATGTTCCCAAAGAATGGTATCTCCAGATGCATCTTCAAAAGTAAAATCAGGAATACATCGGCGGCCGTTATCTTCTATCATTCTTTCATATTCAAAGTCAATACCTCGTTCATATAGTATATTAGCAATAATTACTTCAGACTTGCTACGTACGATTAAACCTGGCTTTAAGGTTGTGTGAATCAATCCTTCCACATATGGAATGTTTGAAATATCTTCACGAACAGATGTAGAAAAAAGATTTGTATTTCGCTTAGCTAGAACTGACATCTGAGGTTTAGTATACTCGATTAACCACGATATATTATCTTGTATCAACAGAATTAATTTCTTTCTTGCTCGTGTTAAAGCTGTATAGATTAGTTCACGTGAAAGTATACGTCCGCTTTTAGGAAGAACAACCAACACAGTATCAAAATCGCTCCCTTGACTCTTATGGATAGTTATAGCATAAGCCAAGTCTATTGTATTATCAGCCTCATCCGACTTAGAAGAATAATATGAAAATCTCTTGTTGGGTAACCCGGTAAAAACAACTGTCGATTTCTTTTCCCTCTTATTTGCATAATTAACAAAACCTATTTGACCATTTGAAAGTTGACATTCTTCTTTACTCGTAGATTTCTTGCGTTCATTCTTTAATTGAATGACCTTATCTAGAGCAGATATGGTAATAGGAGCTATTTCTATTGAAAAATTTTTATTTATACCAACCCACTCTTGGAAATACGAATTAATCTGGAATGTTCCCCATACCGGATTTTTTACTGGGGATAAAACCTGAAATTTTTCAACCTTTGACGGATCATTTAAGGCTTTATTTACATCGTCAAGTCCTATAGATTTACGAATCTTATCGGATAAAGATTTACCTTCCTCTTCTGGCAACTCTTTTTCAATGGCCTCTTTCAAGCAGTCTTTAAGGTCGTTTTCATCATTCCAAGTATAAACAACCAAGTCATTATTAAGATTTCCTTTGGCAACTTGCTCAAAAATGAGATCGGAATTCTTTGCAGGTTTTTCTCCAGAGAACCATGATGCTAAAGTCAATATGTCAGAGTCTCCTGTATTAATAGTTCTTACAACATATCGTAATTTTGTTATTGCCGATCTTAAATATTCGTCTTTATTATCCTTTAGGTAGTTAAATAAGTCTGCAAATGGTCTGCCAGGGCCAATAGGAGGTAATTGAAATGGATCTCCAATTAAAATTATTCGATTAATGTTCTTTAAATCCAATGCTTTCATTAAGACATAAAAGTCCTTACATGTAAGCATGGAGCACTCGTCAATAATGACATTTTTGGCTCCACAGTATTTACGTTTTTCTGCATCTTCAGGAACACAAGGTGTCATTGTATCCCAGTCAAAGAAACCCTGACGCGTCAGAAATTGCGCAATAGTTAGGGCTTGAATATCTGCAGACATGTTACCCAAGCGAACTCGCGCTTTCCCTGTAGGAGCCAAAAGGAGTGTACCTTCTGCTTTTATTTGTGGCGATTTTAAGAAAGCTTTGACAACTGTAGTTTTGCCTGTTCCAGCTGGACCTGCCAGCACAGAAAGGCGCTTACTGCAGAACATTTCCAATGCCTTTACCTGGTCAGCTACAGCATTACGGCATCGCTCATTTGCTTCATTGTAACCATCAATAGATGCTTTAACGATCGTATTCCAGTCTTCTTTTAATGGTGATTTGACATCCTTTGAAGCACGACCTTTGAATATCTTACGCAAATAATCATCAATTTCTTTATATTCCTTCAACTGCAGTGCACACCTGTCATCAGTATTAAGATATATAGTTTTTTCTTCAATGAACTCTTTGTTTGACATTAAATAATTATATGGCAGTTGATGATTGTCCGCAGCCAAACAATCTTTTATATATAACTCAATCTCGTTTGCAGAAATTAATGTATCACCATCACTGAGACTTGCCACAAGTTTTGAAATGATAAATGAGCGGATCCTTCTATTATCAATTACGGATTCCACTAGTGAAGGAGCTTTTGGAGTCCATTTGCCTTGAATCTTAGGGTCAGCCATTATGCCAAGATCAATCATTTCGGTTGTAACAGGAAGATAATTTTCAATAAGACTCTCCTCGCTGATAATATATGGATTATTTAATAATTCATCATAGCAGCCAGGACTATCAAACCACCATTTTATTACTTCCGAATTTATTTCAAAACGTGATAGCAGTTCCAGTACTTGTCTTTGGTTACTTAGAGTATTTTTCCAAAGAATACGATAATGAGTAAGTTCACTTTTATATACGGAATCAGGAAGAGACAATTCATCTTTCATCAATTTATCAAAGGCTTCCCATGGATTATCTTTAACCCTACAATATCCATTATTTCGTAAATCCTGTTCAATTATAAATGCATAATTTACCCCTATTGCTGATAAAGCCTCGGCGAAAGCTGGGAAAGGACCTATCATATCCTTCACCTTTGCAATTTGGGAATCTATCCACAAAATTTGTTGTTTCCAGTTTCCTCCGACAAGTCCATGATTAATGACACATTCTAAACATTTCCTGGCTACATTCAAAATAATCAACATGCTATGGTTACTAACATATTCACAACCATACGACAACTCGTTAAAAATTTTCTGGCTATTGCCTAGCTTTGGAATGGTAATTTTTATTTCATCAATTACTTCTTGTTTTGATTTTCCTGTTTGGGCTTTTACATAGTCTTCATCAAGTGACATATATTCATGATATGGCAAAAGAAATCCTTTTGACTTCTTCAAATCAGTTCTTATACCATGTTCAAAAATCAAATCCCAAAAAGGATATGTATAATCAGTTGTTGTCTCATATGTTTGTAGCGGTAAAACTTTAGTAATTTCACCTATACCAACGATTAATTTTGCATCTTCATCAATTGGATTACCACTTTTGCAATAGAAAACTCCGAGTGAAGTGCCAGCTTCTATATTTAATCTAAAGTGATTTAATATTTCAAACTGTCTCTCTTTTCCATATACCCAAGATGTAGGAAACGGTGCAGTTTCATCATCAGACATATTCGGATATTTATGATTCAGTTCTTCCTGATAATCACGAGATAGATATCGGAAAGGTATTCCAAAAAAGCTATATGGTTTGAGTTCTATTGTTGTAGGTAAGAGCTTTGCATGTGGAGTCTCTCCAAAAGCATAAACATGTTTGAAGGTTCTTTTATATGGCTTCTCATTCATAAAACCACCATTCTCGCCAACACAAGCAGGTAATTGATCTTGCTTGAGAGAATTCCAATCCTTTCCTGCATAAGTTTCTTCTTTGTTCTCATCTTTTTTTTCAGATATATTGTGAAGCATCATGCAGAATGGATTATTTTTCGGACATTGACAAATAGTTCCATTCCATTTATTATCGTGCCAAGGCACACGGATTGATATATGTTTCATGATAATCGTCTTATTTCGTATTAATATTATTTCCTACAATCTTGGCAAACGCATCAGCACATTTCTTAATATCTTCATACTCTGCTAGTTTTTTGCCACTAAGGTTATTGTCTGTCCAATATTCAATATCTTTTGCATACACGTCTTTGATGGAGCTTTGTAGCGATTCTATTTTAAGAGGAACAGGAAGATTACTTATTTGCATATTATCAATGATTCTTTTGAAATAAGCAAAATCACCTTCTATGATAAATCCCTTATCTGCTGCTATACGATAAATCGCAATCCAATGTCTTTGCTTGTTCAAAGGTGACTTTTTAGGCTCATATCCTATAAGCTGGCAAATGCTCTTTTTCAGAGTTGCGATTCGTTTTTCTTCTGGCCAATCCTTTACGTTCGCTTCAGCGACCAGTTGTTGGTCATCATTTTCTTCATTATAATATGGATGCAACTGAATTACTTTATGGACATAAGAATTTTCTTTGTGAACACTTTCGGACTTTTGTATTTCATGTCCATTCATTTCCAAATCTGTAATAGAAGAGCCTGTAGCATAGAAATACATGGTCAGGATGATGCTGATTGCAGTATCAACTTCCTGTTCTGAAGCTGTAGGAGAAATATGTGATTCACTGTTTCTCCAGCCTTTAATGAGCATAAGGTATTGATATAGCTGCTGCTTTCCTTCATCCGTGCTGTATTTCAGATTCCACAGACATTTATGAGCATAAATCACGTTTTTCCAAGTTATATCTTCACCCGGATTTTGGGCAGGAACTTCATGGCCTTTCATCAGATAATATAATTTCTTCAGATATGCTTCAAACTTGGTGACCAATAAATTAAATGCCACAAACTTATCTACGATAGTTGCTTTCTTACCGTACAGATTTGTAAATGCCCGCTGAATAAACATGCCTACATTGTCCAAAGAATCAATTGACGGTGTGTCTATTACATAGAATGCGCTGTCTATAATCTCGTCGATAGGACGCATTTGTGGAAGCACTGTGGTCAAAGTTGTTTTCAGAATACTCCGGATATTATCTTTTATGACGGCCATGTCTACATGCTGTACTTCGTCTGTAATAACGTCTTCGTCTTGCGGCACCTGTTCTTCTTCGGATTGATAATTCTCCTCCATGTTCAAGTACGCTTTCAGAATATGTTCTCTACAACTGCTGTCTAAAATAAACTCTCGAAGTAATTTGTCTGCCTTGGGAATAACCAGACGAGCCGGAACCTCTGTACCTTCTACTTTGGCAATGAATTCACGGGTCTTGGTCATGTTCAATGTCAGCTTCAGGTTGTCAAACTGGCTGAACTCATTCAGATTCTGTTCCGTTACATTACGACTCATGATGTGCTCCAGTTGACTGGCATTTAAACCGGTCGCTTCGGCCAGAATCATTACTTGTTTGTGTAATTCACGGAATTGGTATTCTGCGATATAATCATAAATCGTCTTACCCGGCGACAGATGCAAATCTCCACTTTGCAGGTCGTGCAGGATAATCATTGCCGTACGCTGATCCTTTTGTGATAGAGAAGCAAAGGTTTTGTGCAACTCTTTAAAGGCTTCTTTGGTCAGTTCGCTTCCCGGACCGGACATGTAGAGGTTCTTGATGAACTTCACAAACTTGGAGTTGATATATTCGGCATCGATCGTACCCGTACCTGTTTCTGTGATATAGGTATCAATAGGATAGTCAAAATCATTTCCTTCCGTACTGCCATCTCCATTACCTTCAAACAGTTCCCTGTATCGTTGCAGCAGAATAAGGTAAGTCTGTTCGTCCAGTTCCATTTTGACGTAGGTATAGGTATCGCCATGCTGGAACTCATATTCATCCTTATCCCATGTGAATCCTTGCAGCTTGGCTGCTTCCAGCAGATGAGTCATCTGGCTGAAATCTTTGGCAAACATATTCCTGTCTTCTCTTGATTCCGGCAATTTGGTAAAGTTTTCGATTTTCTGTGCCTGGAATATATCCCTTATGTGCAAGAACTTCTGGTTGATATTTGTCAGATTGCTTTCCAGTTTATCGACAAAAACACCTAACGGCCTGTCCACATATACATCGAGTGCATCGTTGATATTCTGCTCCATGGTGTAAGGGAAAGAGTAATAGCGGATAATGCCGAAAGGCTTGTCCGGACCAAACAGGCGGTTGGTGCGTGAGAACGACTGGATAATGTCCACATATTTCATTACCTTATCCACATACAGCGTATTTACCCATTTGGAATCATAACCTGTCAACATCTGTGAGACCACAATAAGCAGGTCTATCTGCTGTGTGTGATCATGTTCTATATTGAGGTAAGGCTTCTTGTGTGCCAGTCTTTTGGCCACATCCTTTTTGTATTTGGCATATGTGGAAAGCTGGAATGTTGTTCCATATTTCCGGTTATAGTCATCCAGCATCTCCAGCAAGGCATCTTCCTTGGCAATTCCGCCATCAGAATTGTCTATGTTGTTGTCGAATACGGCTACCACATTCAGGGAAGGATATTGCTCCTTGAATATCCGATAATAAGCTATTGCCTCAGGTATATTCTTTGTAGCCAGAATTGCGTGGAATTTACCGTTCTTGCTCAGTTTATCCCTTCCACTTGCGATGTCGGCTGCGACAGCCTGGTGATGAACAGGCTGCTGATACAAGTCTTTAGGCAGATAATGTTCTATTCCGTGTAAGGTTTCATCTCCTTCCTTATAAGTGTCCGGCATCTTCAGTTCATTCATGAACATGTTGTAAATAGACATTTTCTGTTCGTCATTTTCAATCTCCTCGATGCTGTTTACCTTCAGTTGGGAGAATGCCACTTTTTCGCGAAGCTCATTGTCTTCGTAGGTTCTCACCATATACGGATCGAATCCCAATACGTTGTGATCAGGGATTCCGTTGGCGATGGTGTATTTATGAATCATGTCGCCGAATATGGTTTCGGTCATGATTTCATGCTTGGCGTTTTCTTTGAAGACTGGTGTTCCCGTGAAACCGAAAAGCAGGGCTCTTTTGAAGGTATTCTTGATACCTATCAGCATATCGCCGAACACGCTACGATGACATTCGTCTATGATAAATACCAGTCGTTTACGATCTATCAAATCAATGTCATCTTGCGAAATATCTTTCCCTGCTTTGATGTTCGACATCTTCTGAATAGAGGTCACAATCAGTCGGTCGTCGTTATCTGTACTTTTGAGCTTACTCAACAGGATAGCTGTGTTCTGCGTATCCTGAATAGCTTCGTCTTCTCCCGCAAATCCACGGTATTCATCCAATGATTGCACGCTCAGCTCAATGCGGTCCAATAGAAATACCACTTTGTCTGCATCGCCGGAATTGGCTATAAGCTGTGCTGACTTGAAACTGGTCATGGTCTTTCCGGAACCGGTGGTATGCCACACGTATCCGCCACGATGCTGATGAGTATCCCAGTTAGTCTTATGCGTTATGTCACTGATTTTGCTGGCTGCAAAATACTGATAGCTGCGAAGTACTTTCAGTGTCTTATCCTTATCGTCGGCAATGGTATAATAACCGATTAGCTGATGTGCCATGGGGATGCTGAGCAAATCGGATACAATTCGCCTCCAGTCTCGTATGATTGTGTTGTTAAAGTCTTCCCAATGGAAATAGAATTCCGGCTTGAAATTCTCTTCTTTGCCCGGATTGGCAAAATAGAGTGTTTCTTCCGGAGTCATGGCCACGAAAATCTGCACCATCTTGAAGATACCGTTGTCGAATACACCTTCGTGGGTATAACGCTTAATCTGAAAGGTAGCCTGACTTACATCTACTTTGGAACGTTTCAGCTCTATATGAATCACCGGCATGCCATTGATGAGCAACATCACATCGCCCCGTCGGTCACCGCCCAACGGGTGCGAAGCCTTGAAACGAGGTTGGCGGGCAATCTGGTAGCGGCTCTGTCCGGCACTGATTTCGCGTGCATCGAAAATCTTCAGATATACTTCCTTGCCGTAATTGTTTGTATCGGCAGGATTGTCGCGTTTGATACATACCTGTCCGCCATTGATAAACATATTCATGGCGTATGGGCTGTCGCACAGATTCACCTGATCGATGATTTGGCGCATCTACTCGCAGTAAGCGGATAATTGCCTAATTTGTTGATGTCACGGTTGTTGTCAAAGAGAATCTTTGCCCAGTTCTGGATCAAATCATCTTCTGTGGGTTGTACAAGGACTTCCTTTTCCCAACCGTGATGGGGGAGAAGGTCGACCAAGGCTTGTTCAAACAGACTTTCCTTGACGAAATATTGTATGTCGTTTATATTATCCATATTTACTCCATTAAAGGTTTGAATGATATTTTACACAAACATCTTATCCAGACAAGCTGCCTTGATTTGTTTTAGCTTTTCAAGGCGTTGGGTTTGGAGAGAGATTTGTTTATCAAGATTTGAAAAGAATAATCCTATTTTAACTTGTTCATTTTTTGAAGGGATCAATACTATTTGTTTGTACAAATCATCCCACACAATGTTCTTTCTACACAAACTAGCACCTGCTGTTGTTGCATTCAGGAAAAAAACTTTTGTAGAATCCATTTTTATCCATTGTTGTAGGAATAATGGTGATATATTAACGATTTCGTAGACCTTGTAAGCTGGTGATATAAGTCCATGCTCAAATCTTAAATTAACATTGGCATTTCCTAAATGGAGATTTTGGGTTGAAAGAATTAGCATATTCTTTTTTATTTTCTTATATCCAATATTAGAAGCTCCTCTTTGATGTCCAAATAATTCAGAGTTTAAGTACACTCCTGTAATTGCGGACGATAATAAAATATCCTCATTCTCTACTGTTGACCTTTCATAACTTTCTTTTAAGAATGACCCAAAAGGAATTTTTTCCCATTCTCCTTCAAATCCTTTAAATCTTACTTTAGGTACAGTTTCTCCTTCTTGTGGAAACATAGATTGTAGGCTTGCATCTTTTATTTGTTTTAAAGATACAAGTTTCTTTGATGTGGTTTGAATTAATGAATCTAATGACTGGAAATAAGATGCTATCTTTTGCTGTTCGTCATAACTAGGAGCACAATTTACCTCTATTGAATTTATTATATTTTTGGATAGACTTGGAACTCCTGTGGATTCATCGTATTTTAACCAATCAATTCTTTGAAATATGCAATTACAAAATTGTAAGTTATTATATTTACGAGGTATTGCATAAAAGAGTGTATCAACAGTCCAAAAAGGTGCTTTTAATATATATGGTTTGTTAATAGTACCTTTACGTCCTATTCCTATAGCATCTTTATCGTAAGATAAAGCTGCGTTAACACTTAACATGTATCCACCAGTTCCATATACAGGTATATTCCCATTACATAAGTGCTTATAATCCATTCCACTATTCAGTTGAACGAGTTCATCCAATGTTTTTTTGTTCCAAGTTTTATCTAATCCTTTAAATCTAATTTCAGGTACGTTCATATACTTATTTCTTTTCACCATTAATCAACTCATTAAGTCCTAATAAAGTAAACTCATCTCCAGTCAGTTCACCAATAAGATCAGATAATTCTTTTTGGGATTTTCCCAAGTCCTCATTCAACTGCTTATAACTTATAGCATATTTCTTACCTAATGTAAGCACTTTAGTTTCAAAAGCCGACAAAACCTCAGTGAGCGTTTCATCAATACCTTTGATAATAGGATCAATCCATTTTTTATGCAGGAACAGAGAAATATCTTCGTCAGAAAGATTCTCTATCGCTTCTACCGTTTTGTCAATAAGAGCCTGCTTTGCCTCCTTGATTTGTTTGTTTTTGTTTTTCTGTTCCTCCCAGAGTTTGACAATCTTCTTCAGTTTCTCTTTAGTTTCCTCTTCCACCGCATCCTTTTTGGCTTTTGCTCCCGCAGTAATGGCTTTCTTATCAAAGGCATTTTCCTTTTCACTATCCAAATAAGCCTCAGATTCCTCTTCTGAGAAGCTTTCACGGATTTCATCCAGTTCACCTGAGATTTCTTCTACCCGCATCTGTAAACCGGCTATAGCTTTCAGTTCATCTTGAAATTTTTCCTGTTGTACCAATTCAAAAGGAATAATGCGGCCTTTCAAACCATCTGGCACTTCAATCTCTTCGTCGCCTTTCTTTACCAGTTTATAAGCAGGTTCTACTACTCTTACCGCTCCAATGCCTTCCTGCTGTATGGTCTCAATGTCGTTGGTGATGCCCTGCCAGTTGTCAGCCAAAGCTTGATAGGCTGCATACCGGTTAATAAGTGGTGTTTCATGCAAACGGGCAAAAATATCATCGGAAATAGCATCCAGTTCTTTTTGTGGATTTATCGTATCTACATGATCAATCAGCCGATGATGAACACTATTGGCAAAACCTTCGAAAGCCCGCGCAAACCTCTTCTGGAAGGCTTTCACGTCTGCATTCTGCTCTATAACTGATTGAGTATCTTCGGCCCTCAACTGAGAATAAGGTTTGTCTGTATCCGCTCTAAACAATTCTTCACGCAAAGAAGGGAATGTGTCCCAATATTTTTGAAGTTCGTCAATCTCACTGTGAGGGATGCCTCCGAACATGGTGGCATAGATGTCGAACTTTTCAACAGGATCACTGGAATCTACATAACGAGGGATATTCAGATTGTAACCGTTTTGACGGATTTCATCACGGGACACTGTACGGGAGTATCCGGGAATCGTCTTTCGCTCGCGTACCGTATCGGCAATACGTTTGATATCACATTCGCGCAACTTGTTATTTTTTCCTTCCTTAACAAAACCCTTCGAGGCATCGATAATCAGCACGTCGTCATTGTCACGATGCTGTTTGAGCACCATAATGAGGGTAGGAATACCTGTGCCGAAGAAAATATTGGCAGGCAGTCCGATAATGGCATCGATGTTGTTCTTCTCAATGAGGTTGCGACGGATTTTGCCTTCTCCTTCACTATTTTCATCAGCATCGCCACGGAAGAGAACCCCGTGAGGAAGCACAATCGTCAGGATTCCGTCCGGTTTAAGATGATGGAGTTCATGAAGCAAAAAGGCGTAATCAGCTTTGCTTTTAGGAGCTACACCATAATCCTTGAAACGTGCATCCAGTTCACGGTCGTTGGCATCCCACTGTTGAGAATAGGGGGGATTGCTGACAACGACCGTGA
>OHUF01000628.1_pt1 | contig 15273 bp, 10 predicted proteins | sample 1579131 | NCBI WGS metagenome assembly OHUF01 (sample SAMEA3879553, study PRJEB24766) | human gut metagenome | biome: human-associated habitat; feature: feces | place: USA | collected 1985/1987 | reverse complement strand
AAATTCTAAAAAAGAATTTTCAAGGTTGTCTTTCTGTTCAGTTATCAAAGTTCATTGCTCTCAAGTTCAGTATTTATCTGTGTTTGAGAAGCTTTCGTGTCGCTCATCTCTCGTGGCGACTTGATTATAATAGCACCTACCAGGTATTATGTCAACAACTTTTTTCATTTTTTTTGAATTTTTTTCAATTTTTTTGAAAACCCCCTAAAATACGGCATTTCTAAGCATTATAATTACAGATTTTGACAGCTATTGGACGATATTCATTTATAAAATGCTTTTAATCAAGTCATTTTTTCTTAATATTTCCTTACTACAATACCAACCATAGTACAAAATCCATTTAGTTATAGGTATAAAAATACCGGTTTCCAGTTGTTAGTTTTAACCTCTAACTCCGAAAACCAGTATATCAATAATATCTGTTAATAAAACAACACCAATGTGATATTAGAAGCTGTGGCCTCCGCCACCTCCGCCTCCACCACCTGACGAACCACCGGAAGACGAGCCCCCTGATGAGCCTCCTGAAGAGCTGCTGCCTGAGTCTGTCTGTACTGGTGAATATGTCCTGGTCTGATAACGGTATGTAACCTGACAATTATTAATAGCCTTTCCAGCAAATATACCTTTCATTATATCTTTTCTTGATGGTGCCTTCTTCCTTAAATATAGTCTTACAATTCCATAATTAATAATTAATGCCGCTACAACAGCAAGAAGTGCATTGCTTATATACTTCATTGGTTGTGATATTCTTCTGCCTTTAAGAAGTGCAAGTTCCTGCTCATACACCTTATATGCACACATATAATAGTCTTTTGATGAAGCATATCTGTATACATTATCAGTTATTGTATCTGCGTATGAGCTTGTAACTGTACTGTATATCTTACCATTGCTATGTATCCAGATATTACGGTTATACATATCAATTATAAATATCGTCCCACTATCAGTGCCATATTTTTCCCTGTACAGGCTTCTTACATAACTTTCAGTAGTGGTGCTGTTGGTATCTATAGTCTTTAACATTACATTACCATACACTGTTATCTGTTTCATAATGTCTAACAATGAAGAATAATTACTCTCATCTATAATGTCTGCGTCATCTTCTATAACAGCCTCATATCCTGTATCAACATTATTATATTGATACTTCTCTTCATCAGCTTTTACCTGTAGTAAAGAAGAAGCCGCAAATGCTAATAGCAATAGAACAACTGCTGTTAACGCCATAACTGCGTGAATACATCTATGTATGTCTTTAACAGTATATTTTCTATCTACAGCACATATAATACTTCTATTATGCATTATCATCACCTCCACTATAATTATCAAACTGTGGAAGCTTTCTAGTTGCAAGAACATTGTAATATCTGATTAAATCCATAATAGTATACATTATTGCAATTAATTCAGCTATAACAGCACCATAGTAATATAGATCCGATACAGGATTAATCCACAGCACTACCGAGGCTATTGCCATTGCTGCAAGTGAACCTATATTACCTGATATCTTCTTATTAGTTATCATTTTAAACATCTTATGATTAACAAGAGTAAGCACTATACCTGTTATAAGACATATAACACTTATAGAAAATCCCGCCCCAATATCTCCAGAGCCATAGAATATAGACATCATCTGAAGATAGACATACAACATAGGAAATACACAACACACCAATGAAATTATCATAGTTACCACTGCCATATTAGTTCTTGTTGTTCTTCTTTTATTCTTACGTCCATATGACCTTGCTTCACGCCTGCCTTTGTCTATAACATCAGCTATATCGCCTGCAAGCTGGTCTTCACGCTTACGCCTTGCCCATGGTGATTCATTGGCATTAATAGCTGAACCTGCATACATTCTGCCCTTGTCATCTAACTGCTGGTCTTTCTTGTATATTTTCTTTAATTCTAATACATAAAGAATTATTGTAAATAATGCTATAATCGATGCAATCCCCAATGTAGTCTTAGGTCTTAATGTAAATGAACTGTTAAGCATTAAAAATATAGGTATTGCAAGAATAACCGAACCTATAAAATACCTCATAAGTGATACTGGCAGATCCGCTGCCACCTTCCCTGTCTGTCCATTAACTGTCGCATATGCAACTCTGTCTTTATTACGGTATGATAAGAACCACACCGGAAACATTGTTCTATCCTGTGCTACTACCTTTGTCGAAAGTCTTCCCTCAATATCCCCCTGATAATTATCAAGTTGCACTGACCCAAGATGTGCTGACCTTTTGACATAGGAATATGTCTCGTCAACAGCTACATTTTTCGCATCAGCCCTGTATACATCCGGTGCAACATCTGCTGTATCTGCATAGAATCCACTAAGCATTGATGGAGTAAATGGATTCATATTCTTAACGTCATATGGTGCTATTGCCTCACTTATACTGTCATCAAATGACGATGAAGCATCATATGACAGACCCTTATACTGGCAATCCAAATCGCCAGTTATATCATAATAGTCTGTATAAATGTAATCTCCCCGTCTATGGCTTTTAGAACCGCTTAGGCACATTGGTCCTTTCTGGGTTATATAATACGTCCAATAAGGCATATATATACCTCTGAAACCATCTATAAACTTCTCATCTTTTAATTCCTTAGGGGCAAACCACGCGTGACGTACCATTTTCTTATAAGCCTGCTTACAGTCTTCCTTAGTCTTGGAAAATGGTATTATATATCCTGGTCTTTGCTGTTTTGATACTCTGCTTGTCAGAATTGTTGATGCTCCACAAAAGCTGCAAAAATTAGCTGCAGTATTATCAGTACTTAATATCTCTCCACCACAGTTAGGACATTTGAATACAGTAACGTCATATTCCTGACTTTCCTCCGCATCCTGTTCCTTACTGATTGCATATGGGTCATACTTCGTATCGCAATGGTCACACATCAACTGCTGTGATGGTATGTCAAAGACTAATCTTCCACCACAGCCCGGACACTGATACATATATTAATCCTCCCTCATATAATAATATGTAATTAAAAATCCGATTACCTGAATACAGCTACATCAAGGCATTCTTAGCCTTATCTGTAATCTCTCTCTGATATGCAATTTCGTTCTCGATATTTCTTGCAACCTCATTAGCAGTGTATGCCGCATCTACAACTTTATTAAGCACATTACCAATCTCATCTGCCTTTTCTTTCTGCTGGTTAGAATTCTCATATATGTTCTTCATAGAGCCAACTGTCTTATCAACTGACTGCTGTACCATATTGATTGTATCTGTAATCTCCTTTGATGACTTGGCCGACTGTGCAGCAAGATTCCTCACCTCACTTGCAACAACTGCAAAGCCTCTTCCGTGCTCACCTGCTCTTGCAGCCTCAATAGAAGCATTAAGCGAAAGTATATTGGTTCTGCTTGATATTGATGCTATAACGCCTGCAAACTGTTCAATGTCTTTAGAAAGCTTTTCAAGTTCTTTAATTCTTGCCGCTGATTCTTCTGCTATCTCATTAAGTTCAGTTATCATCTTAAGAATTTCCTCAACACTTGAAATACTCTCTTTCACGAGATTAAGTGATGTATCTGATGAATTAATTACATCAAAAGCATCTTTTTCTAACTGCTCCTGTGATGAATCCAATCCTTCAAGAATTCTTGACAGGTCGCTTACTAATTTACTGTTATCCATATTCTTCCTCCAAATATGTATATTATTCTTGTATATTTATATTAAGTCAATTGCTTCGTTAACATTATGTATACCAATAAGATTAATTTTATCATTATTTTTAATATTTTTCAAGCATACATATGGTAATATGCAGGTTGTGAACCCTAGCTTAACAGCTTCATTCACCCTCTGCTGTGCCTGTGTTACGGCTCTTACCTCGCCTGACAATCCGACTTCACCAAATATAACTGTTCTGCTGTCAACTTCTTTATTCTTAAAACTACTGACAAGTGCTATAACTATCCCTAAATCAAGTGCTGGTTCAGATACCTTTATTCCACCTGCCACATTAAGATAGGCATCGCTTGAGGACATTCTCATTCCCGCCCTTTTTTCAAGGACTGCCATCAACAGATTAACCCTGTTATAATCCGTTCCCGCAGCAGTACGCCTTGGCATACCAAAGTTAGAGTCACACACAAGTGCCTGAACCTCAACCATAAGAGGTCGCGTACCTTCAATAAGACATACTACAACTGAGCCTGACGCCCCTTCTGGTCTTCCAGACAACATATACTCCGATGGATTGGCGACCTCACTTAAACCGTCCTGCCTCATCTCGAACACCCCAATTTCATTGGTAGACCCAAATCTGTTCTTTACACTTCTTAATATTCTGTATGAAGCATATCTGTCCCCTTCAAAATAAAGCACTGTATCAACCATATGCTCAAGCACTCTTGGCCCTGCAACAACACCTTCCTTGGTAACGTGTCCTACAATAAATATCGTTATATTAAGTCCCTTGGCTAACTGCATAAGAATAGATGTACTTTCCCTTACCTGTGACACACTTCCAGGTGCCGCAGATATTTCTTCCCTGTACATAGTCTGTATAGAGTCAATTATAACCACCTGTGGCATTTCTTTTTTTAGAACCTCTTCTATAATATCAAGATTAGTCTCGCAGAACGTCTTAAGGTTATCGTTACATCCACCTATCCTTTCAGCTCTTAGCTTAATCTGTCTTAACGACTCCTCTCCGGATATATACAGCACCTTATTGCCTGCATCTGATAGGTAATAGCACATCTGTAACAAAAGTGTTGACTTTCCAATACCGGGATCTCCACCTACAAGCACCAGTGAACCCTGCACAATTCCACCACCAAGAACTCTGTCAAGTTCGCCTATTCCTGTTGATGTTCTCTCCTTCTCTTCAGAATTAATCTCTTTTAAGCTCACCGGATGGTTATCCTTATAGGTGCTTTCTTTCCTGACTGCTGATATACCCTTAACCGATGATTTAGATGCTATTGGTTCTTCAACAAATGTATTCCACGCCTTGCACGCCGGACACTGCCCGAACCATTTTGCTGACTCATATCCACACTCACTGCAAAAAAATGCCGTATTTTTTGCTTTTGCCACTTCTCTTCTCCTCTCTTTCTGATACCAAATATAAAAAAGCTGCACCCCGCATTGGTCTATATATGACTTTATGCCAGGCACAGCATTTATTAAAATTTACAATTATGACACCTGTTAATGTTAAAGATTGTAGTATTATTATGCTTTAACAACTTCTACACTAACACTCTTACCTTCTTCAAGGCTTACTGAAAGTACAATCTTGCCACCCATATTAGTAGCCATAGTTCCCTCAGATACTCCATTGATTGTTACATTATAAGAAGCGCCTTCTTCAAGCTCAACTGTTATCTGTGCATCATCGCTTCCTTCCACCGTAAATGATAAGCCTGTATCTGCAGCCTTAAAATTCATAACAGCTGTTCCAGGAACAGATTCATATACAAATGAACCATTGCGTTCAAGCTTCGTAATCTCCTTAAATGTCTTTACCTTGTAAGAATCTCCACAATGTTCAAAATCTGATAACTTTGACTTAGTATCCAGCTTATAATTACCAAAGCTAAGAGTTCCATCCTTCTCTGAACGAATTAACTCATTAATTACTGGCATATTATTGTCCTCCTATGTTTTATTACGAATATCTATACACACATTATACAACATAATGTACAATGACGCTAGTATTTTAGTAGTATTATTTGTGAATATTTCTATTATGACCTCGTTTGCAGCTAAAGTTCAGTTTACCATCCTTAACTGTTACCAATACTTTGTTGCCAGCCTTTATACTGCCTTCAAGTATCTTCTCTGCCATAACATCTTCTATTTCATTCTGTATTGTTCTTCTTAATGGACGTGCTCCATATTTAGAATCGTAGCCCTTATCAACAATATAAGCCTTAGCCTCATCATCAAGTTCAACCGAAAGACTCATCTGCTCCATAATTCTGTTATTAACGGTTCTCATCATAATATCAACAATCTGTCCAATCTGTTCTTTCTTAAGCATATGGAATACAATTATGTCATCAATTCTGTTAATGAATTCCGGACGGAATATTCTCTTAACTTCTTCCATTACTTTGCTCTTCATATCTTCGTGCTCTTTTTCCTCTGATGTTTCCGAAGTAAATCCTAAAGATTTAGGTGCTACAATATTCTCTGCACCTGCATTGGAAGTCATAATAATAACTGTATTCTTAAAGTCTACAACCCTGCCTGTTGAGTCTGTTATATGCCCATCATCAAGCACCTGTAAAAGTACATTGAATACATCAGGATGGGCTTTTTCAACCTCATCAAAAAGTACAACCGAATAAGGATTCCTTCTTACTTTCTCACTTAACTGTCCACCCTCATCATATCCTACATATCCCGGAGGTGAGCCGATAAGCTTAGACACCGTATGCTTTTCCATATACTCAGACATATCAACTCTTATAAGAGAATTATCTGTTCCAAACATACAGTCAGCAAGTGCCTTTGAAAGTTCTGTCTTACCTACACCTGTAGGCCCTAAGAATAAGAATGAGCCAATTGGCTTGCTTGGATCTTTAATACCAGCTTTAGACCTGATAATAGCTTCTGTAACCTTGGTTACAGCCTCGTCCTGTCCAACAACTCTCTTATGAAGAGTTTCATCAAGATTAAGTGTCTTCTGCCTTTCTGACTCACTTAACTTGGCCACTGGAATACCTGTCCATCTTGATATAATCTTAGCTATTTCTTCTTCTGTTACATTCTCGTGTACTAAAGAATCATCGCTTCCATCTTTCTTGGCCTTGGCTTCTGCTTCTTCAATCTGCTTTTCTATCTGTGGCAGCCTGCCATACTGAAGCTCTGCTGCTTTCTCAAGATTGTATTCTCTCTTTGCCTGTGCAATCTGGTTATTAACATTTTCAAGTTCTTCTTTTAACTTGCTGATATTATCAACCTTTGTCTTGTCAGAATCCCATTTAGCCTTCTGTATGCCAAATTCTTCCTTAAGTTCTGATAACTCTTTTCTTAAAGCTTCAAGTCTTTCCTTACTAAGATTATCAGTTTCCTTCTTTAAGGCTGCCTCCTCAATTTCAAGCTGCATAATCTTACGCTGCATTTCATCAAGTTCTGCCGGCATTGAATCAAGTTCTGTCTTAATCATTGCACACGCTTCATCTACAAGATCAATTGCCTTATCTGGAAGAAATCTGTCTGTTATATATCTGTCTGATAACACAGCCGCACTTACCAAAGCACCATCATTAATCTTAACACCGTGGAATACTTCGTATCTGTCCTTAAGCCCCCTTAATATAGATATTGTATCTTCAACTGTCGGCTCATCAACCATTACAGGCTGGAAACGACGTTCAAGTGCTGGGTCTTTTTCAATATACTGTCTGTGTTCATCAAGTGTTGTCGCACCTATACAATGCAGCTCACCTCTTGCGAGCATTGGTTTAAGCATATTACCAGCATCCATAGAACCCTCTGTCTTACCAGCACCTACAATTGTGTGAATTTCATCGATAAATAATATAATCTGGCCTTCTGACTTTTTAACCTCATCAAGCACAGCTTTTAATCTTTCCTCAAATTCACCTCTGTATTTAGCACCAGCCACAAGTGCACCCATATCAAGAGCAAATAACTTCTTGTCTTTAAGACTCTCTGGCACATCACCTTTTACAATTCTTTGTGCAAGTCCTTCAACAACTGCTGTCTTACCTACGCCTGGTTCACCGATAAGAACCGGATTGTTCTTAGTCTTTCTTGAAAGAATTCTTATTACATTCCTTATTTCCTGATCTCGTCCGATTACTGGATCAAGCTTGCCGTCGGCTGCTCTTTGTACCAGATCCGTAGCGTACTTATTGAGTGTATCGTAAGTTGCCTCTGGATTGTCTGATGTAACTGTCTGGTTGCCTCTTACAGTAGCAAGTACTGAAAGAAAGCTCTCCCTGTTAATTCCATATGTCTTAAAGAGCTGCTTTATTGCTCTGTTAGGTGCTGCTATAAGTGCAAGCATCAAATGCTCAACTGACACATAAGAGTCGCCCATTCTCTTGGCTTCATCTTCTGCATTGACAAGTACCTTATTAAGGTCATTGCTTATATATAACTTAACATCACCTGATACCTTATTCTTCTGATTAAGAAGTTGTTCAATATTCTTTAAGAAAATATCTTTATCAATATTCATCTTCTCTATAAGGTTAGCTATAAGACTATCTTCAATAGTCATAAGACTATAAAGAAAATGTTCCTGGTCAATCTCCTGATTACCATAATCATAAGCTATCTTCTCGCAGTTATTAATCGCTTCGATTGATTTCTGTGTAAACTTCTGAATGTTCATACAATTCACCTCTTTCTTAACCCCAATTATTGTTCCCTTGGAAATAAAGATTATCAGATAACACTTTAAAGACCAATTGTAATTCTTTGAACAATTTTTCATTACTTTTCTTCTAAAATGCTCTTTTCTCATTTCCTATTACAGGTTATATCACTTGTTGTTAGCACTGTCAACAGGTGAGTGCTAATTATTTTATAAAAAATATATAAACCCTGCGTTTTTTATAACGCAGGGTCTTTTACTCCATTAGCCTCAAATGCCTTAGCTCTGTCTATACACGTTCCACACACGCCGCAAGGCTTATCTGCTCCTTCATAACAGCTCCATGTATATTCATAAGGAACTTTTAAATCAAGTCCGATTTTTACAACTTGTGATTTTGTCTTATTAATAAATGGAGCTTCTATCTTTAACTGCTTACCACTTCCAAGATATATCGCTTCATTCATTGCCTTGTTAAATTCATCACTACAATCAGGATATGCACTTCCTGCCGCGTCATCACTGTGTGCCCCATAATATATAACCTCACACCCTTTAGAAAGTGCTATGCTTGCCGCACTTGAAAGGAACAAGCCATTGCGAAACGGAACATAAGTTGACACAGGACTTCCGTTAGTCTTTTTAATCTGTTCTGCATAAGACTCCTCTGGTATCTCTTTATCAGAATGTGCAAGCAATGAACAATCACTGTACTGGAATATCTTTTCAAGATCCAATGATATATGCTCAACACCATAATATTCAGTTACCTTATCAGCTGACTCAATTTCCTTTGTGTGCCTTTGTCCATAATATATTGACAGTGCCACAACATTTTCTGCACCATACTTATCGACTGCTATTCCAAGGCACGTTGTACTATCAACGCCACCACTGCATAAAACCATTGCTTTCATTAGAAAACCTCCCTCTTAATGTCTGTGTATATGTTTTTGTGTTGGTCTTTTTTATTCCTCTTGCTGTCATACAGCTGTGACAGCCCTCTATGAATACAGCAACATCTTCTGAACCTGTTACTTTGCATATTATATCTGCTATGTCTGAACCTATGCGTTCCTGTAACTGCAATCTCTTTCCTACCATATCAGCTATTCTAGCTATCTTGCTAAGACCTATAACCCTGCCTTTAGGAACATATGCTACTGTCACTTTCATATCGTACATAAGTGCAATATGATGTTCGCAATAGCTGAATATATCTATATCTTTTACAACCACCATATCACCGTATCTTGATGTGCCCTCGTCATCCACATCTTCTGCAAATGTCTTATCAAACATATCCGCTATTTCATCATTAGAATACTTCATTCCTTCAAAGACTTCTTCATACATTCTTGCAACTCTGTCAGGTGTTTCTTTCAGTCCTTCTCTGTCCGGATCATCTCCTAATGCCTCAAGAATTCCTCTTATATGAAATCTTATAGCTTCTGAATCTATTTGTTTCAATTTATACTCCTTTCTTATCTGGCGACCAGATGAATTTGTGGAGCTGGAGCTGTACTCTTGCCCCATTAATCAAATTATCCTTCATAAAATCCACGATTGTTACAGGTTCAATCTTTCCAAATACAGGACTAAAATATACATAGCATTTTTCTGTAAGATTATATTGTCTTATTATTTCTAATGCTCTCTTTAAATCTTCTTCACTGCTTACAACAAATTTAACAGTGTCCTGACTTTGAAGGTTGTTAAAATTATCAAGCTTCATATATTGTTCCATATTGCTTCCAGCAAGCTTGTAATCTGCTGTCATTGATAATCTTTCCATTTCATCGTTAACCTTATCATAAATATCGTTTATGACCTGACCATTCATAGCTGTAGTAAGGTTATCCTTAACATTTTCTCTTACCTTATTAATATCAATACTTCCATTGGTTTCTATCTCAACATTTCTGCCACTAATCAGAAGCTGTGCTATAAGCTTGTCTATCCCTGCCTGAATAAGCGGTTCTCCACCTGTAAGTGTAACATTGTCAATCTTAACATCTTCCACTGCCTTAACAATATCAGACACACTCATCTTAGCTGCCTTAGCATTAACATCATTTGCCCATCTGGTATCACAGTAACTGCAATCAAGATTGCAGCCTCTGAACCTTACAAATACAGCAAGTTCTCCTGCTCTTACACCTTCTCCGTTAATGCTAGCAAAATGTTCTACGACATTAAATATCTGTTCGCTCATATGTTCCTCATTTCTGTATATATTATATTTATGTATATACATCTAATCCTATTTCTGTATACCTTGCATTTATGTATATACATCTAATCCTGTGTATAAGAGGCAGAATTATTCGGTGTCTCATAAACAGTTATCTGTTTCACCTTGTATCCCCTGCCGCTCATTTTATCATAAAAATATTTCGCCATATTCTCTGCTGTTGGTCTGAAAGCAAACTGTATTATCCTGAAATTCTCATCCTGTAAAGCCTTCAGTGTTGTTTCCTTTAAACTGCCAGTTTCTATAATAAGGCAATGGTCTAAGTAATCTACGATTTCCTTTAAATCTTTCTTTAAATCTCCAAAGTCAACATACATTCCTCTGTTCTGTCCTGTTGTTTCAAGTTCATCACTTGATACCTCTGCCACAACTCTCCAGCGGTGTCCGTGTATGTTACTGCATTTGCCCTCATAGCCGTATAAGAAATGTGCGGCATCGAAGCTGTGTTCTGTTTTTAATGTGTACATATCTGCTCCTTAGATTTTCTATCAAAATTTCCTATTAAATAAAATGGCGTGCCAGTTACCTCACAACTGACACGCCATTTTATTGGTTCTATCTGATCACAACGCATATTATCATACATTGCATATTATACAGATTTTAAGTTTTGAAGCCCTGGTTTTATTTTAAGACAGGATGGTACAAACGAACTGTCTTTTATTATTCATATGAAAGAATAACAGAATTATTATCTGTTGTCAACATTTTATAAATCTCTTAACATATCTGTCTTCTTCATAACTGGTCTTAAGGCAATATAAAGTATTGAAGCTACAATTACTGCTATAATAGCATTAACTGTTGTTGTTATCGCACCAATCTTTGCAAGTGCCTTAGCTAAATCCTGAGGTACTCCAAGAAGATATGTCTTGTAGAAGTAACCAACTACAGGGTCTGCCACAATATTGAAAGCCATACCGCATATGCTTGAAACTATTGTTGCTACAGTAATATACTTAGCAGAATGTTCCTTTGATATCTTGAATAACTTATGTGCTACAAATCCTACAATAAGACCAATGCATAATTTTAATATAAATGTCTTAGGTGCACTTGTAACATAGGCTGTTGTAAGATCACTTATTGTCATACCCACAGCTCCTGCAAGACCGCCCCATGTACCACCTATAAGTAATGCTGCAAGAACGCAGAATACATTACCAAAATGAAACATAGTTCTCTCTGTTCCTACCGGAATATCAATCTTAATAAATGTTGCACCAACATAACATAATGCTGCACAAAGTGCTGCCTGTGCTATAACTTTGGCATCAACCGGCTTTTTCTCTGACTTGCAGAATGTATTATATAAGCCCGAGATTAATACTACTGCACCAATTATTGTGACGAGTAATGAAAATGCATATGCTTTATTACCCTTTACAACATATGTATTAACACAAAGCACAATACCGATAATCATAATAACTGCACCGATAACAGCCTGAATAATACTTTTTGATTTTTCTTTCATAAAGTCCTCCAATCTGGTATGCAATATATATTAATCTGCATACGAGTCATTAGTAATAATTAACAGCTAAAACATACATATCTTGTATGTATTAATTGTTATTATGAAAGAATAATCTTTTATAGGCATTATTAAAAGTGTCAATTTAATATTAATTTATAAGGTCAGTTACTGATACTCCCTTACTAAGAACATTGGCTTTATAGCCATTATCTCATCATATTCTTCCTGTTCAACTGCAACACTTGAATTAAGTGCCTTTAAATCGCTCTTTAATACTTCGAGTGCTTCATCCGCTTTTACTGCTCTGCCTTCCTCAATAATATCAATCATTCTCTTAAGAACAACTGGATGAGCATACCACGCTGGAATTGGGAAGTCTGGATAATTGTGTATATATTCTTCCATATCCTCAACCGCACTCATAAGGTGGCTCTCTATGTATTTCTTATTATTCTTCGCTGTTGGAAGTACATTGGCACTTGAAAAAAGGAATATTGCCGCAAGTCCAAATAATAAGAAATATACAGCAAAACCGGCGTGTGTTATAAGAGCAAATATTCCATATATAAGAGCTGCTGCCCCAAGAAGTGTTATACTGAGTGCAACCCATTTGTAAGCAGGATTGCTTCTGTCATATACTCTCTTTCTCTTAGCTCCTGCACTTAACTGTATGCTTAACTCCTCATTACGGTTAAGATATTCCATACAGTTATTAAGCACTGCTACATTTGCCTTAGCTTCTTTACTGATTGCTACTGCTTTCTTCTGTTCTTTAAGTCTTTCTTTTTGTTTAAGACGTTTCTCAGCTTCTTCACTGTGAAGTCTTATATACGGGTGTGTCTGTTTAATATATGCAAGAAGAGAATCTACATTTTCTTCAAACTTGAAATTACACTGCTTCTCTTCTCCGTTATCATACTCAACAACAAGATAAGGAATTGTTGCAAATAATCCTTTGCCAGTAAATCCTCCTTTACTCATAGCAACTCTCTTAAATATTCTTTTAACATTGGACAGTGGAATATAATATCTCCTGTCAAAATAAAAGCTATTAAGATATATAGCCTTTTCGCCAACACCACAGGGACCAAACTTTCTGCAATTCTTTCTGTCTTTTACAAGCTCTTCCTTGCTAAGTGTTGTTCTGGATAAACAATGCGGCTTAAAAAACATAGCAATCAACTCCTTTTCAACAATATCATTATAATTATGATACAAATACATTATAATACAATTCATATTTAATAATAATTCACTTCATCTTCTGCACTCATATCATAATATATAAAAGGAGGGAATATATCCTGAGGACTTCCCTCCTTTTATTCTAATAAGCTAACCTGCTTCATATGGCTGCTTATCATTATATTCTATTACTACTGTTATGTATTAAGCAGCTTCCTTTGTATGCTTTCTTGTTGCATACATAAATATTCCAAAGAATACTGCGGCAATTATAATACCGGCTGGGTAAGCTACCTTTGTACCAAGGTTAAGACACTCTTTTGCATAGAAGAAATATGTCATTGAAACAGCACTCATAAATGTTGCAGGAACTGCTGTAATCCAGTAATTCTTCTTTTCCTTGAATAAGAACATACTAGCTGTCCAGAGAACTATCATAGCAAGTGTCTGGTTAGTCCAGCTGAAGTATCTCCATATAATTGTGTAATCAAGGTGTCCAACAAATGCACCAACTGCAAGTAATGGAACACAAAGCATAAGTCTCTTAGCGTACTTACCCTGATCAATCTTGAACCAGTCTGCAAGTACAAGTCTTGCACTTCTGAAAGCTGTATCACCAGATGTGATAGGGCATACAATAACACCTATCATAGCAAGTGCAACACCAACACCACCCATTGTCTTTGAGCATACATCATATATAGCTGCTGACTGTCCATTGGCAAGTATTGCACTTAAGCCTGTGCTTAAACCATCTGTTACTTCATAGATTGAACAGCCTGCTGCTGCCCATATTAAAGCGATAATACCTTCGGCAACCATTGCACCATAGAATACGAAATGTCCCTGCTTCTCTGACTTCATACAACGAGCCATAAGAGGTGACTGTGTTGCGTGGAAACCTGATATAGCACCACAGGCAACTGTTATGAACATTACACTCCATATTGGAGTTGCCTTAGGATGCATATTAGTGAAGTGTGACCATATCTCTGGTATCTGGTACTGTGAGTGAGTAAATATACCAAGTGCAACACCAAGTGCCATAATGATAAGACATATACCAAATAATGGATAAATACGTCCGATAATCTTATCAATTGAAATAAATGTTGCAATGAAATAGTATGCAAGAATTATCCATAACCAGAATTCTGTACTGGTAACAATTCCTGATACGTTACCATTCTTGAAAAGAGTTACAATAAGTCCAGCAGGACCTACTGCGAATACTGTACCAACCATAACAAGAAGTACAACACTGAATACTCTCATTACATTCTTCATAAATCCGCCAAGGTATATACCACATACCTCTGAGATTGATGCACCATCATTACGTTCTGATAACATACCTGAGAAATAATCGTGTACACCACCAGCGAAGATAGTACCAAATGTAATCCATAAGAATACAACCGGGCCCCATAAAGCACCCTGCATAGCTCCGAATATTGGTCCTAAACCTGCAATATTCAAAAGCTGTACTAAAAACAGTTTCCATTGTGGCATTACTACATAGTCAACGCCATCATTAATCTTAACTGCTGGAGTTTCTCTGTCGTCTGGTGCAAATGTATTCTCTACAACTTTACCATACACAAAGTAACCGCCAATTAAAAGAAACAAGCAAATGAAAAAACTAATCATAACCTTGTCCTCCTTTACTTTAGAATAAAATATTTAACTTATCACAGTACTGTTCCGTTAGCTTTATTATAGTATAATTAATAAAAATTTCAACTTTGAAAATAAAAAAAATGTGCCAAAAAAGCCTGGCACATTTTAGTATTTATTAACAAATTTTATTTATTTTTTATATTTCTTTTTGAATAACATTGACAAATCATCGTTTGTGTATCTCAACATCAGCTATTCATAATCATCATCTGCATTCTGTTTTCAACGTTAGCATAGCTTGTATCAGGGTCAAGATCAAGAGGCAGAATTGTAACATTTGGGTAGTCTTCTTTTATTCTCT
>OHUF01000584.1_pt1 | contig 16220 bp, 14 predicted proteins | sample 1579131 | NCBI WGS metagenome assembly OHUF01 (sample SAMEA3879553, study PRJEB24766) | human gut metagenome | biome: human-associated habitat; feature: feces | place: USA | collected 1985/1987 | reverse complement strand
CGTAGTCACTTAGAAGTTTCTTCGAAACTTCGGATGCGTGGAAAAGCAACGCAGGGCATATGATATAATGAGCACAAAAGAAAAAAATCAGCATACAATTAAATATAATACAGATATTAAACAGTGAGTAGCATTTTGCATAAATCCGACTGATGTCAGATTGGCTATCTCACTGCTTTTTTGTTTTTATTAGAATATTTTTATTGGAATTAATTCAGGAGGTGTTTATGAAAGATACTTATTCCAAAATAAAAGATAATTATAATTGCCCATTTAATCTTATAGATGACCTGATAGGTGGAAAGTGGAAGCTTAGGATAGTTGCACACATAATAAACGGTGACAACAGATTTTCTATATTACAGAAAAAAATTGATGATATAACACCAAAGGTATTGATGTCACAGTTAAAGGAGTTAGAGGCAAGCGGACTTATTAACAGAAATGTAATAAAGGAAATGCCGCCAAAGATAGTAGTATATGAAATCAATAAGGAATATAGCGATATTGTTGATATAGTTGATAATTTAGAACAATTTGCTAAAGGTTATAGTAATAGAAATGATATAGCAACTGAGAATATAAGGTATGAAAAATAGAGCTCAAAGTTACAAAAAAGTAAGTTATAGACATACTAAATTAGTATGTAATATAATTTGCTGGTCGCAAGTTAGCAATAACTAACAAAAGTAAGGAAAGGAGGAACTATGGGTTGAAAAAGTACTGTACAGAAATTATTCTTGCAATAATTCTGCTTGCATTATCATTAATATCTATATTTGTTGGTGTTATTGATATAGATATCAAAGATTTATTAACAAATGATAATAATGCATTGATGATATTTGTTGTTTCAAGATTACCTAGATTGTTAGCAATTATATGTACAGGTATGGGAATGAGTGTTGCAGGACTTATAATGCAGCAACTCTGTATGAACAAGTTTGTATCACCAACAACAGGGGCAACAATTTCATCAGCCCAGCTTGGAATTCTTCTGGCATTATTATTTATTCCTAATTCAACATTATGGCAGAGAGCGGGTTTTGCTTTTGTAACGGCTATTCTTGGTACCTGGGTATTTGTCTGGTTTATTCAGAAAGTTCAATATAAAGATGTGGTAATGGTTCCTCTCGTTGGAATTATGTTTGGTAACGTTATAGGCGGTATAACTAATTTCCTTGCATATAAGTATGAAATGACACAGGCGTTATCCACTTGGCTTGTTGGACATTTTTCATTAGTACTTAAAGGAAGATATGAAATAGTCTATATGGTTGTGCCTCTTATTATATTAGCATTTGTATTTGCTAATCATTTTAATATAGTTGGTATGGGAAAAAATTTTTCTAAAAATCTTGGTGTTCCATATGATATTGTGTTGTTTGGAGGACTTACAATTGCCGCAATGATAACGGCTTCTGTTGTTGTTGTCGTTGGTTCAATTTCTTACATAGGCTTAATTGTTCCTAATATAGTGGCAATATTTAAGGGCGACAAAATAAGAGGAACGCTTATTGATACCGCTTTATTTGGTGCAATATTTGTTCTGGTCTGCGATATGATTGGCAGAATTGTGATTAAACCATATGAATTACCAATTGAGCTGATTGTTGGAATATTAGGAAGCATTATATTTATAGGAATGCTTTTATACAGATTAAGATATGGAAGAAAAGCAATTGATATAAAGAAAATTTTATTTAAAGATACGAATGGAGCAGGTTATGAACAAAAGAGCTTATAGAAAAAATATTATAAAGCTTATTGTTATTGCATTAATAGCCATTATTATTGTTGCGGCATTTCTTTTTATAGGTGTTAAGTTTCATAATCATAAACTTCTAAGATATGCAATGAAATTAAGAATACCTAAAGTGATTGCGATGATAATAACAGCATTTGCAATAGGAGCGGCAACGATAATATTTCAGTCTGTTATTAATAATACAATTGTTACACCGTGTCTATTGGGAATGAATGCCTTATACACACTTATACATACATCAGTTGTCTTTGTGTTAGGTTCAGGAAGTATATTATTTACCAATGATAATCTTAGTTTTCTTGTAGACCTTGTACTTATGGGAATTATAGCGACTGTTGTATATAGCTGGCTTTTTAAGATGACAGGACATAATGTGCTGTATGTATTGCTTGTTGGAACAGTATTGACTTCATTTTTCTCAAGTATCCAGAGTACATTGACAAGGGTTATGGACCCTAATGAATATGACACGCTTCTGACTTCACTTGTAGCAAGCTTTAGTAATATTAATTCAGAGATAATTATATTTTCGGTGATTATACTTGCACTTATAGGTGTGATTTTTAGAAAAGAACTTGCACTGCTTGATGTAATAACTCTTGGAAAAGAACAGGCAATTAACCTGGGTGTTGATTATGACAGATGTATAAGAAGATTGTTACTGGCTGTAACTTTGTGTATAGCAGTTGCAACAGCTATGGTTGGCCCGATATCATTTCTGGGGCTGATTATTGCTAATATTTCAAGACAACTGTTAAAAACATACAGGCATACACAGCTTATAGCTGGTGCGGCGTTGATGGGTGTAATAGCACTTATTGGAGGACAGTTTATAGTTGAAAGAGTGTTTGTGTATTCTATTCCAATAAGTGTATTTATAACAGTTGCAGGTGGTATATATTTTCTATATTTAATATTAAAGGGAAGCAGGCATAATTCATAAAATAATTTGAAGGGAATTACAGTTATGCAGATTAGCCATATTATTAAAAAATATGATGAAAAGACAGTTGTCAATGATGTGAGCTTTTCACTTCCAAAAGGGAAGGTGACATCGCTGATTGGACCCAATGGTGCAGGAAAGTCAACTGTTATGAGTATAATATCAAGACTTATTGCAGCAGATAATGGTTCAGTTGTTATAGAAAAGAAAGATATAAACAAATGGAATAGCAAGGAATTATCAAAGCATCTGGCAATACTTACACAGACTAATAATATCCAGATGAAGCTTACTGTAGAAGAACTTGTTGCATTTGGAAGATTTCCTCATTCAGGAGGAAGACTTAATAGTAAAGATAAGGAAATGATTGACAAAGCTATTGACTATATGGAATTAGAAACTTTCAGGGAAAGATTTATAGATGAACTTTCAGGCGGACAAAGGCAGAGAGTATATATAGCTATGGTTATAGCACAGGACACAGAATATGTTCTTCTAGATGAGCCGACTAATAATCTCGACATCTATCACGCAAGTAATCTTATGAAGATAGTAAGAAGATTATGTGATGAACTTGGAAAAACAGTAATACTTGTATTGCACGAGATTAATTATGCGGCATTTTATTCTGATTATATATGTGCATTTAAAGACGGAAAGATTGCTTCATTTGGTACAGTTGAAGAAGTTATAACTAAGGAAAACTTATCTTCTATATATAATGTAGAATTTGAGATTATGCAGATTAAGGGCAAACCATTGTCTATATATTATTAAATTTATTAAATAATGGCAGGATGTCAAAAGTGGAATTTTCCATTCACTTTTATTACTGGTATTGGTTTAGTAATGTATACGGCTTGGGATATATTATAATTTAAAGAAAGGATGAAGTGGCAGTAAGCCACAAAGGTAAAATATGAAAAAACATTTTAAGAAATTATTATTAATGGCACTTATGGCAGTAATGGCAGTAGGACTTATAGCGTGTGGTACTGATAAGTCTGATAATGAAAGTACTAAAGAAGAAAAGACAAGCGTGACAATCACTTCGCTTGATGCTTCAAAGAATGAAATTGAATTAGAAGTTCCTTATAATCCTAAGAGAATAGCAATTCTTGACCTTGCATCTTTAGATATTATAGATGAACTTGGCGTAGGTGACAGAGTAGTAGGAATGGCATCAACAAGTATTGATTACCTTGAAAAATATTCAAATGATGCATCAATTAAAAATCTTGGAACAATAAAAGAGGCTGATTTAGAAGCAGTTATGGAGTGTGAACCAGATATTATATTTATTGGTGGACGTTTATCAAAGAGCTATGATGCTTTAAGTGAAATAGCACCAGTAGTATATCTTGCAACAGATACTAATGAGGGACTTGTAAATAGCGTGTCTAAAAATGCAAAGACAATAGCTTCAATATTCGGAATGGAAGATAAAGTTGATTCACTTATGTCTGATTTTGGAGCAAGAATAGATACAATAAAGAAGATATCATCAGGAAAGACAGCATTAGTAGGTATGACAACAAGCGGAAGTTTTAATCTTCTTGGAAATGATGGAAGATGCTCTTTAATAGGTGTAGAAGCAGGTTTTAACAATCTTACAGCCGCAGGCTCAACATCAACACACGGCAATGAAACTTCATTTGAAACAGTAGTAAAGCAGAATCCTGATTATATATTTGTTATGGACAGAGATAGCGCAATATCAACAGCAGGTGCTAAGAATGCTAAAGAAATAGTGGAAAATGAACTTGTAAAGACAACAGATGCCTACAAAAACAACCATATAATATATCTTGAACATTCAAATGTATGGTACACAGCCGAAGGTGGAATACAGGCATTAGACATAATGCTTACAGACCTTGAAAAAGGCTTAAAATAAATAGCTGGAATAAATAAATTCAAGTATTGAAATGATAAAAAAATAATAAAGAAAACCTAAAAAGAGTTTGTGCTAGATTGCCACCCGTACCAGTAGACAGGTGACATATCAAACACAAACTCCTTTTTTAATTAAAAATCTATCCACATAAAAACTGATATGGTATACTTATGAACAGGAAACAATTATAAGGAGACCACGAAAATGATATCAATCACCTTATGTATGATAGTAAAAAATGAACAGTCAATATTAGAACGCTGTCTTATTTCATACGCAGGAACTTATGATGAATTAATAATAGTGGACACTGGTTCGACTGATTCAACCAAAGATATAGCACATAAATACACAGATAAAGTATATGATTATAAATGGTGTGACGATTTTGCCGCTGCCAGAAATTACGCATTTTCATTAGCTTCCTGCGATTATATATTCAGTGCAGATGCAGATGAGATATTAGATGAACGCAATAATCAGGCATTAAAAGACCTGAAATCAATGCTTCTTCCAGAGATAGATATAGTACAGATGTATTATGTTAATGATAATGACTATAACTCTGTGTACAATGTACACAGAGAATTAAGGCCAAAGCTTTTTAAGAGGTTAAGGCCTTTCGTATGGACATCACCAATTCATGAAACAGTAAGGCTTACACCTGTGGTATATGACAGTGATATAGAGATACTGCACAGACCAGTATCAGACCACAGCAGGAGGGATTTCTCTACATATATTAAAGCATTTGCCAGGGGAACACAGTTGGAGGACTATGTTATAACTATGTTATGCAAGGAGCTTTATATTTCTGGTTCAGATAAAGATTTTATGGATTTTAAAGATATATTTGCCGATATTCTTATTAATGAGAACAGAAGTGACGACATTCGACAGGAAGTGAACTGTGTACTTGTTAAAATATACCGCATAGCAGGTGATATGGGAGAATTCTTTAAGCTTGCTTTAAGGTGTGTTGCTGATAATCCAAGCTCAGAGATATGTTATGAACTTGGCAATTATTATTATGATATAAATGACTATGCAGAAGCGGCAATGTGGTATTATAATGCAATATATGAAACTTCAAGCGTATTAGATATTACAAGCGGAGGTAATAAGCCTTTGTATGCTCTTAGCAGATGTTATGACAAGCTTTCAGAAACATCAGAAGATATAGAACAGATAGCACAGTTCAGACAGATGGCGGAAGATTATAAGTATCAGGCAGAGCAATGGAAGCTTCCTGATGAGATAGTTTAAGAATGGAGATAAAGATGCACAACGAAAAGGATAATAATTCAAAAGGCACAGCAAATACAAGAACTAAGCTGTCCCCAATTGCAATTGTACTTATTGTAATAGCTGTAATTGCTCTTTTTTCAGTTATTATAGCAGGAGCTGTAAGTTCTAATAATAAGAAAAGTGGGGATAATACTGTTGGAATGACATTGACAGAGAAGAATTTGAAACCACAGAATAATTCATCTAACAACAGTGTAGCTGACAGGTCACTTACTAAGGTTGAGATATTAATGGATGATACAGCTGTTGTTGTCGGCACAACATTTAAAGCAGCTGCAGTTGTAGAGCCGGAGAATACTGATAAGGCACTTGTGTGGTCAAGCAGTAATGAGGATATTATGAAGGTTGATTCAGATGGTGTTGTAACTGTTAATAATGTAGGTGTTGCGGCACTTACAGCGACAGTAGGAGATGTGTCAGATGCCGTAGCTATTGAGGGAATAAAGAGTGTATCAGCAGGTTCAGCCAATGGATATGTTGTATACACAGGTAATGGAAGCATTACGGGTTCTAATTCATCTAACAGCAGCTCATCAGGGACTTCTAATAGTGGCACATCAGGCAGAACGGGCTACTCATATAACAGTGAGGCAGGAAGCTATGATGATGGTAACAGCAGTGGTACAGATAATGGTAGTTCTGACGGAGGCTATATTGCAGATGATTCATCTAATAATTCAGATGGGTCTTATAACAATAATTCAGGCAATACCTCTAACAATTCAGGCTCTAATTCATCGAATACCAATAGCACTAACACAGGAAGCAGCAGTTCATCAACTGGAAACAGTGACGGAATGAAGAGTACAGATCTGCCAGACATACTTGGTAATCAGGGATTTACAAGAGAATATTCTAATGTATACATATATACAGAAAATGATACTTATTATGGAGAAATAATAATACAGCCAGAAGTTTCTATTATATATATCAAGCAGAGAAGCGGTGGTTTTGACAGCAAGATTAATAGTGTATTAAGTGAGCTTCTCCCATCAGAATATAGTCAGGTATGGAGCAATTATCTTTCTGCTTCAAGTGACAGAACATTTACTGCTGAGGGAAGAAAAGTAAGAATTGTAACAGCAGCAGGCGGAGGACATTCGCAAATTGTAATATACAATTAATGTCAAATATGCTATATTTAATAAAATGCTGTTATATAACCAATAGCATATTTATGAAATGAATAATGAGGTGAAAGTTGTGCTTAATGAGAATAAAGTTAAGATGATGACTAAGATGGCTATATATGAAAAGAACGAGGGCAGGAAAATGCTTCGTACAGCGAAATATTTCAAAGGTGATTTCATTGCTTTCGGTATTTTAAAGACATTAATAACTACAACATTTGCATTTATGATAGTTGCAATTATGTATGTATTATGCAATGCAGAGGGACTTGTTGAGAATATTAATTCAATGGACTATCTTGCATTTGGCAGGAGAGTGGCAATATACTATATAGGAATGTTAGTTATATTTACAGTAATAGCAGCTGTTGTATATAATGTCCAGTATGAACGTTCAAGAAAAGGTCTTAAGAAATATTTTTCAAGACTTAATAAGCTTGAAAGATTTTATAACAGCCAGAAGAAAAGAAAGTAAATATGGAGGATATAATGGCGGTTTTATTAGAACTCAAAGAGAATTTTAAAAGATTTTACAACAAATATGATATATATATTGTACCGGTGGCTAAGTTTATAGCAGCATTGGTTTCATTTCTTATGCTTAATGCCTCTATCGGCTATATGGATAAGCTTAATAGTCCTATAATAGCAGTATTAGTATCGGTTATATGTGCATTTCTGCCTAATGGCTTTACAATAGTAATGCTTTCGATATTTATGATTGCACACTTGTATGCAATATCAGTAGAATTTGCACTTATTGCATTGTGCGTAGTGCTTCTTATGTATCTGTTATATTTCAGATTTACACCAAAGCTTGGATATCTGCTAATATTAACAGTAATTATGTGTGGTTTTAAGATACCTTATGTTATACCGGTTGCTGTAGGTTTATGCTCATCATTTCTTGCGGCAATACCTGTAAGCTTTGGTGTAATAATTTATTATATAATTAATACAGCCAGTGCTTACGAAGCAGCAGTTACTAACAAATCTTTAACAGAGAGTATGTTACAGGTTTCTTATTTAATAGAAAGTCTTGTTAAGGACAAGCAGATGATAGTGTTAATTGCAGCACTTGCAGTTACAGTAATTGTTGTATACATAATAAGAAGACTTAAGATTGACTATGCATGGGGTTACGCTATAGGAATAGGAAGTGTATTACAGTTCATAATTCTTGTTGTATGCGAGATTGTATTTAAGACTGAATTTAATATAGTTCTTATTGTAATCGGAGTTATATTAGGTGCACTTGCAGGTTATATCTGTAATGTTATGTTCTTTGCAGTTGATTTCAGAAGAACAGAGTATGTACAGTATGAAGATGACGAATACTATTATTATGTAAAGGCTGTGCCTAAGATTAATGTAGCAGGTGAGGATGTAAAGGTTAAGCAGATTAATGCAAGAAAGACCAGAAAAGCCTCAGATATAAGTGATGTAAGACAGGCTAAATCAACAACTGCTGCCACAGAAGAAGACGAAGATATGATATTTTTTGATAAATAATAGTATGTTTATCATATAGAAATTAAAAGGGTGGTGAGAATGTGACTACATCAGGTAATCTGTTGCAGAATTATTTTTCAAGATTATATATACCAAGGATTACATGGACAGATATTATAGAGATAATTATTATTGCGGTTGTTCTTTATAATATTCTGTTATGGATAATGAATACTAAAGCGTGGGCTTTGCTTAAAGGAATTATAGTAGTAGGTTTATTCGCGGTAGTTGCATATCTGCTTAACTTAAAGACTATATTGTGGATAGCAGGAAAGACGATAAGTGTTGGAATTATAGCACTTGTTATTATATTCCAGCCTGAATTAAGAAGGGCGTTAGAGCAGTTAGGAAGGAAGAAATTTGTTCTTAATTTCCTGAATTTTGGTGATAACAGCAATAAAGATGAGCGTTTTAGTGTTAAGACAGCTGACGAAATTGTTGATGCGTGCTACAGGATGGGAGCGGTAAGGACAGGTGCATTGATAGTTATAGAACAGGATATGCTTCTGGAAGAGTATATAAAGACAGGAATACCTGTAGATGGTATTGTCACAAGCCAGCTTCTTATTAATATATTTGAGCATAATACACCGCTTCACGATGGTGCAGTTATAGTTAGGGGTAACAGGGTTGTTGCAGCTACCTGTTATCTTCCACTTACAGATAATGTTAATCTTAGCAAGGCTTTAGGAACAAGACACCGTGCCGGAGTCGGAATAAGCGAAGCTACAGACAGTATGACAATTATTGTATCAGAGGAAACGGGTAAGGTTTCCGTAGCTTTTGGTGGTGAATTAATACACGATATTGATGCAGATTCTTTAAAGAATAAACTGGAATATATCCGTAGAAAGAATATAGATGTTAAGTCTTTCAGGATATGGAGAGGCAGGTTGAAGCATGAAAGAGAAGATATTTAAGAATTTCAGCCTGAAGTTATTATCCGCTGTATTTGCAGTTGTTCTATGGACAGTTATTGTTAATATATATGACCCTAACACGAGTTATACATTCAGTAATATAACTGTACAGCTTATTAATACACAGAGCCTTACAGACAAAGATTACAGTTATGAAGTTGTTGATGGCGGCAAGATTTCAGTTACAGTAAGCGGTCCAAAGAGTGTCGTAACAGACCTTAAGACAAGTGATATAAGTGCAACCGCAGATTTGAGTAAGGTTACTGCATTTACAGATTATGTAGATATACAGGTTCAGGTAATTAAAGATGGACAGGTTCTTAATAATGTAGAGGCTGTTCCAAGAACATCAGCACTTAAGCTAAGCATAGAGAACAGGGATACCAAGACTTTGTCATTAGATGTTAACACGACAGGTTCTACAGCTTCAGGATATACGGTTGCTTCGACAAGTTCATCACCAACATATATCAAAGTTACAGGTCCTACATCTTTACTTGAGAGTGTAGCAGCATTATCAGTAAATGTAGATGTATCAGGTGCTAAGGAAGACATAAGCACAAGTGCAGATGTTAAGATGTTAGATGAAGATGGTAATGAAATAGTAAATGATGCACTTGAACTGTCATGTACTAAAGCAGATATCAATGTTGATATAGCAAGAATGAAGACGGTGTCAATAACAGCAAAGACAAGTGGAACGCCGGCAGACGGATATATTATAACAGATACAATATTAAGCCAGGCATCTGCGGTTATAACAGGTTCAGATGATTTGCTGGGTAAAGTAGATACAATAACAATTCCATCGCAGAATATTAATGCTGATGGATTGAGTGCTGATAAGACATATACTTTCAGATTATCAGATTATGTTCCATCAGGAATTAAATTTGTATCTGACAGCAGTCTTACTGTTACAGTTAAGATAGCACAGAAGGCTACAAAGCAGATAAGTCTTTCAGCTTCAGAGATAACACTTAATAATATACAGACAGGGTTTAATGCACAGGTAATGCAGGGTATTACATTTACTGTAACAGGTAATGATAATGTGTTATCGGCTGTCAGTGCATCAGATGTAAAGGCAGGCATTGACCTTAAGAATCTTGGGGCAGGAACTCATAATGTCACAGTGGCGTTATCACTGCCTGATGGAATAACTGTAGTAGGTAATGTTACTGTTAATGTTACAATAACGGCAATACAGCAGGAAACAACTACAGAGAGTACCAAAGCGACAGAAAGCACTACATCGGCGACAAGGTAATTTGTTAAGAACTGCCATTTAAGGAGGGATTATAATGGTAAAGGAGAATATAATTGTCACAAGCCAGCTTGGAATACATCTTCGTCCAGCGGGTGCTATGTGTGATGCGGCAATTAAATTTGATTCTAATATATCATTTGAATATGCAGAGGGTAAGACAGCCAATGCAAAGAGTGTAATATCAATACTTGCATCAGGTGTTAAATGTGGAGATGAGATAACTTTAATAGCTGATGGAAGTGATGAAGAAGAAGCGTTAAAGACAGTATCAGAAAAGTTTAAAGAAGCTCTTAAAGATTGATTTAATCTACGGATTGAATTATAATTAAATAAAATGATGTAGCAATACGTGTACATCAGTCAGGGAAAAATACCATTTTCCCCGACATTATTAAATAACAAGGAAAGAGGTACAGAGTATGGGTTATATGGAAGTTTATAAGTCTTGGTGTGACAATATGTATTTTGATGAAGCAACAAGAGATGAACTTAAGTCGATCGCTAATGATGAGAAGGAGATTGAAGACAGATTTTACAAAGATCTTGAATTCGGAACAGGAGGCTTAAGAGGTGTAATTGGCAATGGTACTAATAGAATGAACATTTACACTGTAAGAAAGGCAACACAGGGACTTGCTAACTTTATTATTAAGGAAGGTGCAGCAGACAGAGGTGTAGCTATTGCATTTGACTCAAGAAGAATGTCACCTGAATTTGCTGATGAAGCAGCACTTTGTCTTAATGCTAACGGAATTAAGGCATATATATTCCCTTCACTTCGTCCAACACCAGAATTATCATTTGCATTAAGAGACCTTAACTGCATAGCTGGTATTGTAGTAACAGCAAGCCACAACCCACCAGAATACAACGGATATAAGGTGTACTGGGAAGATGGTGCACAGATTACAGCACCTAAGGATTCACAGATTATATCAGAAGTTAAGGCTGTAACAGATTACAATACAGTTAAGACTATGGATAAAGATGAAGCTAAGGCTTGCGGTCTTTACAATGTGATCGGATACGATATGGATGACAGATATATGGCCGCATTAAAGAAGATGAGTATTAATGGAGATATCATTAAGAAAGTAGCGGATGATATTAAGATTGTATACACACCATTCCATGGTACAGGTAATATTCCAGTAAGAAGAGTTCTTAAGGAATTAGGCTTTAAGCACGTATATGTTGTTCCAGAACAGGAAAAGCCAGACCCAGATTTTACAACGCTTGAATATCCTAACCCAGAAGATCCTAAGGCATTCACATTAGCATTAAAGCTTGCTAAGGAAGTTGATGCAGATATCGTTCTTGCAACAGATCCGGATGCTGACAGACTTGGTGTATATTCTAAGGATACTAAGACAGGTGAATACCAGTCATTTACAGGTAATATGTCTGCTATGCTTATTGCAGAATATATCCTTTCACAAAGACAGGAAAAGGGACTTCTTCATAAGAACGGAGCATTTGTTAAGACAATAGTTTCAACTAATATGGCTGACAGCATTGCTAAGGAATATAACCTTAAGCTTATTGAAGTTCTTACAGGCTTTAAGTTCATCGGTGAGCAGATTAAGTTCTTTGAACAGCAGGGTACATATGAATATGAATTTGGTTTTGAGGAAAGCTATGGCTGTCTTGTAGGAACACACGCAAGAGATAAGGATGCTATCGTTGCAGTTATGGCACTTTGTGAAGCAGCAGCTTACTATAAGAATAAAGGTCTTACTTTATGGGATCAGATGATTAACATCTATGAGAAGTATGGCTACTATAAAGAAGGACAGGTTGCTATCACAATGAAGGGTGCTGAGGGTGCTGGAAAGATTGCTAAGATGATGGATGACCTTAGAAATAATACACCATCTAAGATTGGTAACTGGACAGTTCTTGAAGCAAGAGATTATAAGAAGGACGAATGTGTCAATATGGTTACAGGCGATAAGCATAGCACAGGACTTCCTGACTCTAATGTACTTTATTATGATTTATCAGATAATGCATGGTGCTGTGCAAGACCATCTGGTACAGAGCCTAAGATTAAGTTCTATATGGGCGTTAAGGGCAGCAGCATAGAAGATGCAGCAGCTAAAGAAGAAGCTTTAAAGAAAGCTGTTATGGAGCTTGTTGGGCAGTAATCAGTAAGTATTATTTGATGGATATGTTTTACATAGCATAATTATATAAGTTCAGATTTTCTTAACAAGTAATACACAATATGAACACATTTCGTGAATATACTAACAGTATCAACAACGAAATGTGTTCATTTTTTCGTTGAAATGACATAAGTAAGGAGTGTTTGGATATGTATAATAATGAAGATAACGATTATATGAACAATAATTCTGATAATAATTCTAGGAATTATGAGAATGTAGAGCCTGATAATAATCAGAGTACAGGAACAACTGGATATACAACATACAGCCATAACACAGGTTATACAGTGCAGGTGGTGCTGGTATGAATAATGGACAGAACCAGTATTCTAACGGAAGTAATAATTATGGCTATAATGGTTATGGATATAATCAGGGTGGTATGAATAATTCACAGTATGGTGCTAATACATCATACAATAGCACAGGAACTAATGCCGGATATAATAACACAGCATATAATAATGGTGCTAATACAGGCTTTCATAATGCATCAGATAACAGTAATTCAACCTATAGATATTCATATGTTAATAATAATATAGGCAGTGATCAGAATAATTCTTATAGGAATGCACAGAGAGCGGCTAAGCAGGCTAAGAAGGAAGCAAGAAAGAAGTCATTTAACAATTGGTTTTCTAAGAATTCCACGGCTAAGAAGTATATAAGTGGTGTGCTTGCAGCAGTGGTATTTGGTGTTGTAGCTGGTTCAGCAATGTATGGAACTTATCATATTGAGAAGAAATATTTAGGTGGTAATGATACTAAGAACTATACAATTTCAACTGTGACAAGCAATATTGATAAAGTTACAAGCGATGATATTAATGCTAATGGAGATACTAATCTTTCACAATATTCATCAATGAATGTAGAAAGTGTGGCACAGGCAGCACTTCCGGCTATGGTTGCCCTTAATGGTACAACTACAGTAAGCAGTTCATCTTCAATGTATGGCTGGGGACAGCAGCAGTACGAGGCTTCAACAAGTGGAACTGGTATTATTGTTGGTAAGAATGATACAGAGCTTCTTATTGTAACTAATGCACATGTTGTAGATAATGTATCCAACTTAAAATGTGTATTTGTGGATGACCAGTCAGTAAGTGCAACGGTAAAGGGTTCTAAGTCAGATCAGGATATAGCAGTAGTTGCTGTATCATTATCAGATATTCCGTCTGACACAATAAGTAAAATAGCTATTGCAGAACTTGCAGATTCTGATACAATTGCAGTAGGCCAGCAGGTAGTGGCAATTGGTAATGCACTTGGAGAAGGACAGTCAGTTACTAATGGTATTATAAGTGCCCTTGACAGATCAATAACAGTTAACAATGTTACATTTTCAGGACTTATAATGACTAACGCAGCTATTAACTCAGGTAATAGTGGTGGATCACTTCTTAATGCAAGCGGCAAGGTAATTGCTATTAACTTTGCTAAGACATCATCAGATGGTGTTGAGGGTATGGCATATTCAATACCTGTATCTAATGTTAAGGAACTTATAAGCTCACTTATGAGCAAGCAGACAAGACAGAAGGTAGATTCAGATAATGCTGGATATCTTGGTATTGTTGCTATAGATATAACAAGCACATATGCTTCTATGTATGGTTACCCACAGGGTATAATGGTTCGTACAGTAGCATCTGGCTCAGCAGCAGAGAAGGCAGGACTTTCAGCTTACGATATAATTGTCGGTTTTGATGACCAGTCAATATCAACAATGTCAGGCTTACAGTCACTTCTGCAGTATTATTCAGCAGGAGAGACAGTAAAGGTTGACTACTATCATCTTGAAGGTAGTGAATATGTACTAAAGAGTGTGGAGGTTACATTAGGAAAGAAGAACTAATAAGCCTCGTAACACAGAATTGAGGATTAAATGAGTAACAACGATAATAATAATGAGAACAATACAACTGCTAACACAGATGAATACGAAAAGGTGTGTTATATATGCAGAAGGTCAGAGTCTAAGGCTGGTAAAATGATTAATATGCCAGGTGGTTTATGTGTATGTGCAGATTGTATGCAGAAGACCTTTGATACAATTAATAACAGTGATATCAATTATGATGACCTTATGAATAATATGCCTAATATGGGAATGTTCGGCGGCTTTAATATGATGGGTAATGACATTTCCAACAGGCAGAAAGTCAAGAAAAAGAAAGAAGATAATAACAAGCCTACAGATAAGGAAATGGACGATACACTTGATTTGGCTAATCTTCCAGCACCTCATCAGATAAAGGCAATGTTAGATGAATATGTAATAGGTCAGGACTATGCCAAGAAGGTTATGTCAGTTGCTGTATACAATCATTATAAGAGAGTTGCCACAGGAACTATGGACGATATTGAGATTGAAAAGTCTAATATGCTTATGATAGGACCTACAGGAAGCGGAAAGACTTATCTTGTAAAGACACTGGCAAGACTTTTAAAAGTACCTCTTGCAATTACAGATGCTACTTCACTTACCGAAGCTGGCTATATAGGTGATGATATAGAGAGCGTTGTATCAAAGCTTTTACAGGCAGCAGATAATGACGTGGAGAAGGCAGAAAGAGGCATTATATTTATTGATGAGATAGATAAGATTGCCAAGAAGAAAGAAACAAGAAGCCGTGATGTAAGCGGTGAATCTGTACAGCAGGGAATGTTAAAGCTTCTTGAGGGAAGTGATATAGAAGTTCCAGTAGGTGCTACAAGCAAAAATGCTATGGTTCCGCAGGTTACAGTTAACACACGCAACATATTATTTATATGCGGTGGTGCATTTCCAGACCTTGAGAATATAATAAAGGCAAGACTTAATAAGCAGTCATCAATAGGTTTTAACTCAGACCTTAAAGATAAATATGATAATGACAAGAATATATTATCAAAGGTTGAATTAGAGGATTTAAGGGAATTTGGTATGATTCCTGAATTCTTAGGACGACTTCCTATAGTATTCTCTTTAGAGGGTCTTACAGAGGATATGCTTGTTAAGATTATGAAAGAGCCTAAGAATGCAATACTTAAGCAGTATCAGAAGTTATTAGAACTTGATGAGGTTAAGCTTGAATTTGATGATGATGCTTTAAGACAGATTGCAAAGAAAGCTATGGAAAAAGATACAGGAGCAAGAGCATTAAGGTCTATAATAGAAGAATATATGCTTGATATAATGTATGAAATTCCTAAAGATGATAATATCGGAAGTGTCACAATAACAGCAGATTACATTGAGAAGAAGGGCACACCGCTTATTATGATGCGTGGACAGGAAAGACTTCCAATGAAT
>OHUF01000581.1_pt1 | contig 16370 bp, 13 predicted proteins | sample 1579131 | NCBI WGS metagenome assembly OHUF01 (sample SAMEA3879553, study PRJEB24766) | human gut metagenome | biome: human-associated habitat; feature: feces | place: USA | collected 1985/1987 | reverse complement strand
TTCCTCTTATGCGGAAGGATTTAGCACAGTTGTAACAGAAGCATTGATTCTTGGAATTCCTACAGTAACAACAGAATGTGCTGGGATGAGAGAACTGCTTGGTGATTCTGAATATGGACTTATTGTAGAGAATAGTACAAAGGGGATTCTCGATGGTCTTCGGAAAATGACAGGTGATCCTGTAATGCTTGAAGCATATCAGAAGAAAGCAAAAGAAAGAGGAAGAGCATTCTGTGTTGCAGATAGAATTAAAGAGATTGAGGCATTGATTGAACAGGATTGTGAGAAAAAGAGAAGAAGATGATGTAGTTTTGTTTGGATAACGAAGGGAAAGGATTACAGAAACTATGAAAAAATTTTGGCATTTTGCAAAGACGTCAGGTATTTATTTTGCCGGAACGGTTTTACAGAAGATTATCAGCTTCTTTTTGCTACCTATCTACACAAAATATATTAACCCTAAGGATATGGGAACATATGATGTTCAACTGGCATATGTAACGTTTTTATGTTCTGTATTATTCCTGAATATCTGGTCAGGAATTATGAGATACACGTTTGAGTATAAAGACGAAGAGCGTAAAAAGCCGATTACAACAGGTATGGCTATTTTTATGTGTTCTTCTGTTTTATATACAGTACTGTTTATTGCCGGAGCGTTTGTATTGAAGGTTCCATATCTTGAATGGATTTATCTATATGGAATTTTATCAAATGTGCAGACTTTATTAGGATATTTGGCCAGGTGTTTTGGGAAAAATGCACTTTATGCAACAGCAGGACTTGGAACTTCAGTAGTTACAATGGCTTTCAATGTTCTCCTGATTGTTGTATTTAGAATGGACTATTCTGCAATGTTCATTTCATCTTGCATTGGATTTTTGTTTAATGCAATTGTGCTTGGAATAGGAATTCGTTTTGATAAATTAATCTCTATCAAAGCATTTGATTTCGATTTATTTAAACGTTTGATTATTTTCTCTATTCCGTTATGCCTGAATTCAATTGCATTCTGGTTTTTGACAGCGTATAGCAGAGTTGCAATTTCAAATATTCTTGGAGAAGAACAGAACGGTATGTATGCAATTGCAGGAAAGTTCTCGTCGTTTATTACATTGTTCACGACTTGTTTCAATCTTGCATGGCAGGAAATTACTTATGTGACAGAAGCTAATGTGAATGATGATAGGAAAGGATTTTACACTCAGGCAATCAATTATTATATACGTTTTTTGGGAATGGGAGTATTACTTTTGATACCCGTTGTATATGTAATCTACCCGTTCTTCATTAATGAAAGTTATAGTGCAGCAAAAGTATACGTTCCACTTTATCTTTTTGCAACAATTGCGTCGGTGATCAGTGAATTCCTCGGCGAAATCTTTACAGCTACGAAAATGAATAAGTATTTATTCTGGACAACTGTAACAAGTGGTACATTAAATGTGATTTCAGTCCATGTACTTATTCCAATTTTGGGTGTACAGGGGGCAAGTTTATCTCTTCTTATTGGATTCTGCGTGAATACAGTTATGAGATTGATTATTCTGAGAAAAGAAATTTCTATCTCACTGGATCTGAAATTTCTTGGATTCTTTATTTTACTTGCGGTTGTTGTAAGTATGGTATATATTCACGGAGCAATCTGGAGCAATATTATCAGCTTTGTAATAGTGGGAGTAATTTGCCTGTTTGTATTTAAAGATATTCTGTTACAGATTCTTCAGTCAATCCAATTAAAGAAAAATAAAAAAGCATAATATTTATTAGTAGAATATAGAGTAAGAGGATATCCTGTATTGTGTTTCAATCTAGGAATACAATACAGGGTATAATTTTATAATCCCATTCGCTTCGTATAGATAATTAAAAGAAAGTGAACTTTGGGGTATTTGAAGGAGAATGCGAAATTACTCTTTTATCAGAAGTTTTAATATGATAGACTAAAAATATAAGAATATTCCAAGGGAGGAACTGATATGAAGCGTAATTTCAAAAAATGGATGCTGGTGGGGCTTTGTACAATGATGAGTATGCAGACATCTGTTGCAGTTCTGGCAGAAGAGATGTCCTTATCGGAAGTACAGTCTAATGAGACAGTAATTGTACAGGGTGAGACGGCGCAATGGAAGAAAGATGAAACAGGATGGAAATACCAAAGGGCAGACGGTTCTTATGTTGTAAATCAATGGGATCAGATCAATGGAAATTGGTATCATTTTGATCAGAACGGATATATGGAAACTGGCTGGAAAAAATTGAATGGAAGCTGGTATTATTTGAAGTCCAGTGGGGCAATGGCAACTTACTGGGAGAAAGTGGGTTCAGACTGGTATTATTTTGACCCTAGTGGGGCAATGCAGGTAGGATGGGCAAAATCCGGAACAATTTGGTATTATCTGAAACCAGATGGAAGAATGACTGCGAATCAGTGGGAACAAGTTAGTGGAAACTGGTATCATTTTGATACAAATGGAGTAATGCAGACCGGTTGGTTAAAGATCGGAAATATTTGGTACTATTTGAAGCCGAGTGGAAATATGACTGCAAATCAATGGGAGCAAGTTAGTGGAAACTGGTATCATTTTGATGCAAATGGAATGATGCAGACAGGGTGGCTGCAGCTGGGAAATACATGGTATTATCTAAAATCTAATGGAGCTATGGCAGTAAACGAATGGGTAGAACGTGATAGATATTATGTAGATAGTAACGGAGTTTATATTCCGGGAAAGAAAAAGACTTATACGGACAATATTTACACCATCGATCTTGGAAATGGTCAGACAACCACAGTAAAAGGTCACATTGATGTACAGATGGAATCACAAATTTTTGATATGGTAAATCAGTACAGAAAGGAACAGGGTTTAGAAGAGCAAGCTATACTTTCACCTGGATCTGTAGCAATGCAGGCAGCTGTTGATACACGTGCTGTAGAGATTTCATATTCATTTTCACACATGAGACCGAATGGATTGACACCGTTTTCTTTTTCAGATGCACCCGAAATATGTGAGGAGAATATTGCAGCAGGCTATCCGAATGCACAGTCGGTCATGACAGGATGGAAAAACTCTCCTGGACATAATGCCAACATGCTTGAATATATCATTGACAGTGGATCAATTGGGGTTTTTGCGAAATATGTGGGAACGAATAGCTATACATATTATTATGTTCAACTGTTTGGTAGTGAATGGTTCTAGAGAGAAAAGTCAGACAATATATCAGAAGCTGTCATTATTTGGCAGCTTCTTTCTTTAAGAGCTTTTTGAGAGAAGTATCTTTTTATTTTCTTATTAATTCTTATTAATCCCTTAATTTTTTATTGTAATTTAATATGGTTCATGTTTTAATAAAAACGATTGTTTGATTTTCAAGTGATATTATTACTTATGAAGATCAAAGAAATACTAAGGAGAATAATAATGGGATTTACAAGTGTGATATTTTTATTTCTGTTTGTTCCAGTGAGCATTATTTTGTATTATCTGATGATAATGTTGGAGAAAATTAGAATTTTAAAAAAGATGAGGATAAGAGACATTGTATTAGTGTTAATAAGTATTTTCTTTTATGGTTGGGCAGGTCTGGATGGAGTAAAGTTCATATCTGTTTATGTAGTTGGGGTATTTATAGCGGGAAAACTAATTGGATTGGTCAAAAAGAAAAAGTATATAAAATATGGAGTCCTTTTTACAGGAATTTTTGCACTGGTTGGATTGCTGTATTACTATAAATATATGGATTTTACGGTAGCAATATTGAATTCCTATATTTCAAAGAAAATAATCTGGAAAACCTCCTGGGTACCATTAGGAATTTCATTTGTAACATTTTCGGCAATTTCATATATTACAGATGTATACAGAGGAGATGCAAAATCGGGGAGTCTGCTGGATGTTGCATTATATTTGACATTTTTTCCAAAAGTTGTATCTGGACCAATTGTATTATGGAAAGATTTTGAAGGAAAGATAGAACATCGGAAAACAAGTGTAGATCTTTTCTTTAATGGTTTGAATAGAATTATGATTGGTTTTGGAAAAAAACTGATTCTAGCTGATTATTTTGGTACAGTAGTAGCCTCAATACAGGAGCAGGTCACATATGGAATTGATATACCAACAGCATGGGGTGTGTACTACTCTATACTTTGCAGATTTATTATGATTTTTCAGGATATTCTGATATTGCAATTGGGTTGTCAAATATATTTGGTCTTGAACTAGATGAAAATTTCCGATTTCCATATACAGCAGTATCAATTACAGATTTTTGGAGAAAATGGCATATTTCGTTAGGAACCTGGTTTAAGGAATATATTTATATTCCATTAGGAGGAAATCGAAAAGGATGGATACGTACACTTGTCAATCTTGGTATCGTGTTTCTGATAACCGGTATCTGGCATGGAGCCGGAGGGAATTATATTTTTTGGGGAGCTTTACATGGAACAGTTCGAATTCTGGAAAAATGTATAGAAAAGAAGGAGTTGTATATAAAGATTCCAAAAGCAGTAAAATGGATTTTTACAATGCTGATTGTAAGTATAGGTTGGCAGGCTTTCAGGTTTAGCAATATTAAAGAATTATTTGACTATTATAAAATTCTGTTTGGAATTGTCAGATTTGATGCAAGCGATATATTTTACCAGTTTGTGTATTTTTTCGACAAGAAAGCAATTATTTTATGTATAGTAGGAATTTTAGGCGCAACAATATTTAGCGCGGATAGAATGAAAAGAGCAGTGAATTATTTACAGAAAAATAGTGTTGGATTAATAATTCAAGAGATTGTATTGCTTGGAGTGATGATTGTTTCGGTAATCTGTATAGTGAATTCTACATACAGTCCGTTTATTTATTTCAAATATTAGGAGTGAATTAATTGAAGAAAATTAAAATTGGTACAATAATTATTTTTGCATTATTGCTTTTTATTCCTCTTTATAAATTTAATTTTCAGGAAAATGCAGTATCAGAAATAGATAACCGAATGTTGACTAAGAATCCTTTTTGTGCTGACTCGGAGAAAGACAAGGATGATTCAGAGGAAAAAGATACTTCAGAAGATGAGGAAGAAAAAATTACAGAAATGCTCGAAAATTATGTTCAGGATAGAATTGGTTTTAGAGAGGATATGATCTATCTGTATACAATAGCGAATGATCGGTTGTTTGACAAAATGGTTCATCCGACATATACATATGGGAAAGACGGATATGTATTTTTCAAGTTAACAAAAGAACCTGATTTTGGCGAATATCATATCGCATTTGTGGATGCAATAGAAAAGATTCAAAAATATTGTGAGAGCAGAAATGTCCCTTTCTTGTTTGTTTTTAATCCGGCGAAAGTAACTGTCCTTCAGGATGAACTACCTGATGGAATAAATTATAATAATGACTGGGTAAAAACATTTATGTCTGAGTTGGATGATCGTGGAATTAATTATGTTGATAATACCTCATTGCTCGAAGAAAAGACAGATGAGGGAGAGGTGGTGTTTAATAAAAAATATAATGCAGGTCATTGGAATGATCTGGGAGCATTTTATGGATGTAATAATATTCTGACAAAGATGCAGACATGGTATCCACAATTACATATAAATGAAAAGAGCGAGTATAATATAAAGGAGAAGTTAAATACAACTTTACAAGTATCAGAATTTCCAATTCATGAATATGAACCGATTTTTGAATTAAAATCAGAGGTTGAAGATATTACAAAAGATTATGCAGATGATCTATATGTTGATGATCAGTATAGGCATTTTCAATATGTGATTAATGAAGATAGAAAAGAGGAGGGAGCACCAAAAGCTTTAGTATTTCAGGGAAGTTATATGAATGGAATGGGATATAAATTTCTTGAAAATAGTTTTGGTGAGTATATTTCTGTACACGATTATCGAAATATAACTTATTTTGACTATTATTATAATATTTTTCAGCCGGACTGTGTTATTTTTGAACTGGCTGAATATACGTTGGAGCCAGTTTATTTTACTCAATACGATATGGAACATATAGAATTAAATCCAAATGAGCAAGATATAGAAGAACAGGCAGAGGTGATATCTGAATCATTGAATCAAGAGGATGTAGCAGTTGGCAGAAGGGGAAATCTATGTGACATAACAGTAACGGGAATTGATGAAAATGCAACATATGTATATATGAAGATGAAAGGTTGCACCTATGATATGAGGAAAAATGAAGATGCTTCTTATAGTGTAACGATTGATAGTAAGAATTATTGGAATGACGTTGAATTTATTACATATCAGGACGGAAAAATAACGAAATATTCGCTTGTTCAGTAGATTACAGGTAATTCTAGACTTGACAACATTGTCTTGTTCTTCCCATCATGTGTGCCTCCTAAATTAATTGATTCGGTTAGAGCATATCATCAATAAGATAGAAGAATTGCTCTACCCCCCTTTTTGAGTCACTTACCTAAAAAAGCAAGGCAATTTAAAATATTGTCTTGCATTATAAAAATAAAGGTGCTATACTACCTGTAGTTCACGAAAAAGGAGAGATAAAAGTACATGAACAAACAAGAATTTGATTTACTGAACATCATAAAAAAAGAAGCATATGTAAATCAAAGACAGTTATCAGAAGCTTCTGGTTATTCACTTGGTAAAGTGAATACTTCATTAGCAGAACTTGTGGAAGCCGGTTATCTGAATGCAGATTATAGATTGACCGAACAGGCAAAAGAGTTATTTACAGAGAATAGACCAAATCAGGCAGTGATTCTTGCAGCTGGAGCGGGAATGCGAATGATACCGATTAATACAGAAGTGTCCAAGGGAATGCTTGAAGTAAAAGGTGAAACCTTAGTAGAACGACTGATTAAACAGTTGAAAGAAAAAGGAATCCATAAGATCACTATCGTTGTTGGATTTATGAAAGAACAGTATGAATACCTGATCGATGAGTATGGAGTAGAGCTGGTTTATAATAAGGAATATGCAGTAAAGAACAATCTGTTTTCGTTGGCAAAGGTAAAAGATAGATTGGAAAATGCGTATATTGTACCGTGTGATCTTTGGTGCAGAACAAATCCTTTCTCAGAGACTGAACTGTATTCCTGGTATATGATTGATGAGATGCCGGATGAGGATAGTACGATTCGTATGAATCGAAAGATGGAATTAAAAGCAGTTGGTGATTCGGAAGCTGGTAATCATATGGTAGGAATTGCTTACATCAATAAAGAAAGTGCAAGAACTTTAGAACAGAAAATCAGTGAAATGAAAGAACATCGCAGATATTACAATTCATTTTGGGAAGATGCAGCAATGGAGAAAGGGAAAATGATTCTTTTCCCGAAAGAAGTAAAAAAAGGAGATGTTCTGGAGATTAATACATTGGAGCAGTTGAGAGATCTTGATGAGAATTCAGATCAGCTGAATTCAGAACTTCTTGATATTATTGCAGAGACGCTTTCTTGTGAACAGAAAGAAATCACAGAGATTGAACCCCTGAAAAAAGGAATGACTAACCGTTCGTTCCGCTTCCGTTGTGGTGAAAAGCGTTATATCATGAGAGTTCCGGGAGAAGGAACGGATAAGATGATTAATAGAAGTCAGGAGTATGATGTTTATCAGGTGATTGGTCCGAAAGGAATCTGTGATCCAGTTCGATATATGTCGAAAGAAAAAGGGTATAAGATTACAGAATTTTTAGAGGGTGCAAGGAATTGTGATGCAGAAAATGAAAATGATGTGAAAGCATGCATGAAGTATCTGAGAAATGTACATGAGCAGAAGCTGAAAGTAAATCATTCCTTTGACTTGTTTGAGCAGATTGAAAAATATGAACAGTACAGAAATGGAGAGAAATCCATTTATCGCGATTATGAGAAGACAAAGGAAAAAATGTATGAACTGAAATTCTTTGTTGATCAGCAGGAAAAAGAGTATACATTGACTCATATTGATGCAGTTCCGGATAACTTTCTCTTTGTGGATGACAGGATATATCTTATTGATTGGGAGTATTCAGGAATGCAGGATCCACATGTAGATATTGCGATGTTTGCAATTTATGCATTGTATGAGAAAGAACAGATTGATCGTTTGATTGATGCTTATTTTACAGAAGGGTGTCTGGAAGAAGTCAGAACAAAGATATATTGCTATATAGCAATCTGTGGTTTCTTATGGAGTAACTGGTGCGAATATAAGAGAATCCTCGGAGTGGAGTTTGGTGAGTATTCTCTGAAACAGTATCGTTATGCAAAAGAATTTTACAGGCTTGCAAAGGAGAGAATGGAAAATGACTAGAAATGCTATTATCATGGCTGCCGGAATGTCCTCAAGATTTGCACCATTGTCACTGGAGACACCGAAGGCACTTCTGAATGTGAAAGACGAAATTATGATTGAACGTCAGATCGGACAGCTGAGAGAAGCAGGAATTGATGAAATTGTTATAGTAGTCGGATATTTGAAAGAAAAGTTTGAATATCTGAAAGAAAAATATCATGTAATTCTTGTTGAAAATCCATATTACAAACAAATGAATAATTTTTCTACTTTGTATGTTGCGAGAGAATATTTGAAAAATACCTGGATCTGTTCGGCAGACAATTATTTCACAGAAAATGTATTTATGGAAGAAAGTGAAAATGCATTTTACGCTTCTGAATATGAGGACGGTGCTACAAATGAGTGGTGTATCAAGACAGATGATACAGGAAAAATTGTAGATGTCCAGATTGGTGGTGAGAATGCGTGGGTGATGAAAGGTCATGTATTCTTTAATGAGAAATTCAGTACACAATTGATACCATATCTTGAGAAAGCATACCAGAACGAAGAGTTATGGGACGAATACTGGGAAAATCTTTATATGGCGCATATGGATGAAATGGAAATGTATATCAGAAAGTATGATGTCGGTATTATTGAAGAGTTTGACAGTATTGATGAATTAAGGGAATTTGATGTAAAGTACAAAGAATGTACGGGCAGCAAAGTACTTCGGGAGGTTTCAGAGAAATTGAATTGTCCGGAAGGGAAAATGATACAGATGAAACCGGTGAAATCCAATGGAGATGTGATTGGATTTGAGTTCTTATGTGATGGAAAGAAATATGAGTATTCTTATACATCAGGATTAAAGACAAGGTAAGTCGGAAAGGAAAGCAAATGGAAACGAAACAGACAAAACAGACAAAACAGACAGAGAAAAAGAAGGTTGACTGGCTTATTACATTATTGCCATTAGGACTTATTGTGGTCTTATGTATTTTATTCTTCTTTAAGCCGGAGCAATCCAATCAGGTGCTTAGTCAGATTAGATATGTATTTGGTGATACTTTTGGAACTTATTATCTTGTGATTGGATTAGGCGTATTCCTGTTATCTATTTATGTAGCAACATCAAAGTATGGAAATATTGTTTTGGGAGCTCAGACTGAAAAACCAAAATATTCTTTCTTTGCATGGGGCTCCATGATGTTTACAGCAGGACTTGCGGCAGACATTCTGTTCTATTCTTTCTCAGAATGGGTTATGTATGCGACAGACCCGCACATTGCAGAACTTGGAAGTATCCGTGAATGGGCAGGCGTTTTCCCGATTTTCCACTGGAGTCTGATTCCGTGGGGATTCTATCTTGTGCTTGCAGTTGCTTTTGGATTTATGCTTCATGTACGAAATCGTGAAAGACAGAAATATTCTGAAGCCTGCAGACCGATTCTTGGAAAACATACAGATGGAATACTGGGAAGAATCATTGACCTGCTTGCAGTATTTGCTCTGATTGCGGGAACAGCAACAACATTTAGTATTGCGACACCTTTGATGGCAAGTATTATTAATGAACTGTTTCATATCGAACTGAGCCGTACAGTTGTAACGATTATAATTATTTTGATTACATGTGTTATTTATACTTATTCTTTGTTACATGGATTTAAAGGAATTAGTTTTCTTGCGAAAGCTTGTGTATACCTGTTCTTTGGACTTTTATTGTTTGTATTACTTTTTGGAGGAGAAACAAAATTCATTATTGAAAATGGTTTTGCATCTCTTGGAAAAGTGGTTCAAAATTTCTTTGAGCTTTCAACATTTACAGACCCGGAAAGAACAACATCATTCCCACAGAACTATACAATCTACTATTGGGCATACTGGATGGTATGGTGTGTGGCAGCTCCGTTCTTTATCGGAAACATTTCCAGAGGAAGAACAGTTCGTCAGACCATTCTTGGAGGATATGTATTTGGTGTTGGATCAACAATTGTAAGCTTCATTGTTCTTGGAAATTATTCTCTTGGAAAACAGATTAGTGGACAGATGGATTTTATCGCTGCTTATGAGAAGACGGGGGATCTGTATACAATGATCATTGGAGTAATACGTTCTCTGCCTTGTGCTCCGTTTGTCCTTGCTCTTGTGTTGATTACGATGATTGCATTTTATGCAACTTCATTTGATTCAATTGCACTGACAGCATCATGCTATAGTTATCACAGACTGGGAGAAGATGAGAATCCAAACAGACTGATTCAGTTGATGTGGTGTATCCTGCTGATTCTCCTTCCAATTGCACTTGTGTTTTCAGAAAGTTCAATGAGTAATCTTCAGTCGGTAAGTATTATTGCAGCTTTCCCAATTGGCGCAGTTATTGTGTTGATTGTGCTGAGTTTTATGAAGGATGCAAAGAAATTTATGGAAGAAAATGAAAAACAGAGGAAAAAGTAAGAGGATAAAAAGAGAGATATCAGTGCTTAATGCATTGTTATCTTTCTTTTTATAGTTTTGAAAGTTTTTAAAATGTATTCTTCCATGTAGACAACTCCATTCAAACAGTGTACAATAGGATAGTATATAAGTTTAAGACAACAAAAGAAGGGGTAATTATATGAAAGCAAAGAAATTGGCGGCAGTAGCATTATCACTGTGTCTTACAGTGCCAATGTTCAGCACAATTGTAAGTGCAGCTGATGGTTCTCTGATGTTCTCTGATCCACAGACAAAGGTTGGAGAGGAAGTAAGTGTAGATCTTGTTGTGAGATCTGGAAATTCAGCTGTTGGAGATGCAGATATTACAATGAGTTATGATACTTCTGCACTTCAGTTTGAAAGCGGAGAGGGTGTAACAGCAGACAGTGATGGCAAGCTTACATACTCAGGAAGCGGAGACGGAACAGCGAAAGAACTTCGTACTACAATGACGTTTAAAGCATTGAAGATGGGAGATACAACGATCACAGTTGACAGCTCAAAGGCTTATCTGTATTCGGATGAGACACTGACATTAGACCAGGGATCTTCCGCAATTAAGATTGGACAGGCAGATGATGGTTCAACAGAGATTGAGGCAAATGGAAGTGAATCAACTGGCGCAGCTACTGATATTACGGTAAATGTGAATGGAACAGATTATAACTTCTCAGAAGAATTTGCAACATCTGCGATTCCGGTAGGATACAGTGAGACTACAAAAACATTCAATGGAGAAGAGCACAAGTTTGTTGCTAATGAGGCTGGTGTTACACTTGGATATTTGGTAGATGCTTCCGGAGAAGGAAAGTTTTTCCTCTACAATGAGGACGATTCTACATTTGTTCCATATACAGAATTGAAGATTTCTGATACAACATCTATTATTCTTTTGGCAGATAATGGAGGAGCAAAACTTCCGGATTCATACCAGGAAGGGGAACTTACAGTAGCAGATCAGACATATCCATATTGGGCAAATCCAGAGAATGATCGTTATGATCTTCTGTATGCAGTGAATACAAGAACAGGTGAAAAAGGGTTCTATCAGTATGATTCACAGGATGGAACTTATCAGAGTGTAGATGTTCAGACAACAGACAGTACAAAGAAGGAAGCAAAAGGGATTGTTGGAAAACTGGAGTCGCTTGTAAAAGAGCATCCAATTGTTCTTCTGGCTGGAGGAGCACTCATCGTAGTTGTATTACTTGTTCTTATGATTATGTTTGCAGTAAAACTTGTGCATAGAAATCAGGAACTTGATGATTTGTATGACGAGTATGATATTCCTTTTGAAGATGAAGATGAAGAAGATGACGAGCCGGTTGCTGCTAAGAAGTCAGACAGAAAGGCGTTTGGACGTAAAAAAGTAAAAGATGATGATTATGACGATGGTTATGATGATGATTTTAATGATGATTACGACGCCTTTGATGATGAGTATGCTGATTATGATTTTGATGATGATTATGACGATGATTATGATGCGCCGACAGGGAATACAAGAAATTTAGGAAAATCCGCTAAGAAATCAAAAAAAGGAAAAAAATCAGATGATTATGATGTAGATTTCATTGATCTGTAAGTTTAAGAGAAGGATGAAAGATACTGATTAGGTAGTTGAAAACATATAGACAGGATCAGAACTGTTCAAGAAGAAAGTTCTGATCCTGTTTTTCTATCGTTCTTTTCAATCTTTATTAATTGATTATACACAGATTTATCACAATGCGGAGTTACTATGTAAACATCAAAGAAAAAGAATAAACGAGAGAAGAGGTAATCTTTATGGAGAATCAATATAATTATTATAATTCGGATGGAATGAATGGAAACGGACAGAGCGAAACACCATTTCATGATGACAATGGTGGTCAGAAACATCAAGTACCGCATGGTAAGAAACCACAAAAGAAAATTCCCAAAGCAGTGGCAGTGACAGGATTTGCACTATTGTTTGGAGTTGTTTCCAGTGGTACATTTCTGGCATCCAATGTTGTTGGAAGTAAAGTGCTGGGATTGACCGGTGTGACGAAGACTAATACTACGGCAACCAAATCTGTGAGCAGCAATGCTTCATTATCCAAATCTTCCAGTGTTGTAACTTCAGATGTTTCAAGTATTGTGGAAAATGTAATGCCATCAATCGTATCAATTACAAATATGAGTGTGCAGCAGGTTCAGGATTTCTTTGGGGGTGTGTCACAGCAACAGAGCGAAAGTGCTGGAACAGGAATCATTATTTCCCAGAATGATTCAGAACTTCTGGTTGTTACAAATAATCATGTAGTAGCAGGAAGCGATACATTAACAGTTACGTTTGATGATGGAACAAGTGTTGAGGCAAATATCAAAGGAACAAACTCAGAGTATGATATTGCTGTTGTGGCTGTTCCGCTTGACTCTATTTCAGATGATACGATGAAAAAAATTTCGGTAGCAACACTCGGAGATTCCACACAGCTAAAGGTTGGAGAACCTGCGATTGCAATCGGTAATGCACTTGGCTATGGACAGTCAGTAACAACTGGTGTAATCAGTGCTTTGAATCGTTCTGTTTCTGAAACAAACGAGCAGACTGGTGAGACAACAGAGAGTGATGCCAAACTGATTCAGACAGATGCAGCCATTAATCCTGGAAACAGTGGTGGAGCACTTGTAAATGCAAGTGGCGAAGTGATTGGAATCAACTCATCCAAGCTGGTTGGTGATTCTGTAGAAGGTGTCGGATATGCAATTCCAATCAGTGATGTATCCGATCTGATCCAGAATCTGATGAATCAGGCAACAAAGACAAAGGTTGCAGAAAAAGATCAGGGCGCAATTGGCATCAAAGGAATGAGCGTGCCGGCTGAATATTCCAAACAGCTGAATATGCCGGAAGGCGTTTATGTATCAGAAATTACAAAAGGCGGTGGAGCAGAGGCAGCCGGAATGGCAAAAGGAAGTGTTATCACAGCAATTGACGGAACAACCGTATCAAGCAAGGATGATCTTCAGGAACAGCTTCAATATTATGCCAAAGGAGATAAGGTGTCGCTGACAATTCAGATTCCACAGAGTAATGGAGAGTATGAAGAGAAAACAGTGGAAGTAACATTAGGTGCGAAATAAAACTACTTTTAAGTGAATGTATTATGTTTAGGGATTGTCACGTGGCAATCCCTTTTGCTGTTGTTCACAATTTTTCTTATCTTCCATACAATAACAAAAAAGATATAAGGATTTATTTTATGGCACCATATTGTTCTAATAGGAATACGAACTGTTATTGTCAGAATGGAAATTACAGGTCACAAACAAGGCAAGAAAATGAAAGACAGCTTCATTGCAATATTCCTGTTCCTCCACTTCCGGAGCAGAAGTCGAAAAATTACTGTTGCGATGAGTGTGTTGGTGATTACAGCAAAACGGATGTTTTGCAAGAGTTTCCGGTTGCGATGGCTTATGTCCCATGGCAGCAGTGGAGAAAACTTCACGATCTCGGTTATGGATTTCAGTGTGGAACTATTTTTCAAGAGCTTGAAAAACCATTTCGTGGAAAAGGAGGATGCTGTAAATGAGTTGCAATTGTCATGAAATGAATCGAAGAGAACTTTTTGAATATATAAATCAGATAAGTTTTGCAGTAGATGATGTTAAATTATTTTTAGATACACATCATGGAAATCAGAAAGCACTTGAATATTTTCAAAAATATAAAGAGAAACGTATTGAAGCACTCAAAGAATATGCAGAGGTATATGGACCTTTAACTGTAGATACGGTCAGCGAAAACAGTGACTGCTGGAATTGGATCAATGAACCATGGCCGTGGCAGGAAGGGGGATGCTGATTTATGTGGAATTATGAAAAAAGACTTCAATATCCTGTGAAGATAACCCAGACGAATCCGAAACTGGCGAAGATCATTATAAGTCAGTTCGGTGGGCCGGATGGCGAATTAGCTGCATCTATGCGTTATCTTTCACAGCGATATACGATGCCATATAAAGAGGTAACAGGAATACTGACTGATATTGGTACAGAAGAATAATCCCGTTTCTTTTGGAAATAACAAAAAAACCTTTATTTGCGCGGGATTTTGGGTTTTATGGTCAATTCAAAGTTAGGCTCATTCAGATGACCGCGCTTATTTTTCGTTAATTTCTTGTATTCTATAGATTCTATGAGTAATTTCAACAACCGGTTGCGTTCCGGAATAGATAAATCCCAATAACAGGAAAGCAGATCTTCACAAGCCGGCAGGAACTGTTCTATATTGGCTTCTCTTTGGCGTTCCTTGTCAAGTTCGAGTTTCAGCTGGGCAACGTTTGATTCAGCTTCAGAAATTCGGTTTTGTAAACTGTCAGATCGCTCAAGAAAGACTTCTGTCGAGTAGACACCTTGTTCAAGCAGATCATACATGGTTCCCTTTTGCCGTAGAAGTTGATCGAGTGTCTGTTGAGCTGATTCCAAAAGAACTTCTTTTTCCGGAATAAGACTCTTACTTGGCATCTGACCACTCAGACGATATCCTTCAACCCAGTCAGAAAGCGCATTATAAACTTCTCGCTCAACAAGATCCAAAGGGCTGCCAATGGTAGGACAATCATATGTACTGCACAACATCAGATCATAAGGCACACGACTGGCGGTTCCGGAAGGCGGCCGGCGAATCATTTTCTTTTTGCACTCACTACAGACAATGATTCCGGCAAGTGGATTTTTGATAATATTAGAACCGGCAGGTTTTGGGGATCCACAGCCAAGATAACTCTGAGCTTCTGCAAATACATCGTGATCGATCAAGCGCGGATGCCGGCCGGAAACAATGGTATAGTCACTGGTTCTCGGACGCGTGGTTGTGAGAACACCGTTTTCAACTGTCCTGACCACTTTTCGTTCTCCGATCTTAACGCATTGATCATACACAACATTAGAGAGGATTCCACGGACGGTGCTCTCACTCCAAAGTTTGGAATTACGCGGCTTTGTACCGTAACTGTTTAAAGTACGAGTGATCGACCGGATACCGACACGTTCCGGACCGGTAAACATAGAAAAGATAAGCCGCACAACAGGAGCCTCGTTTTCATCAAAAGCAAGAGTCCATCCTTTCTCTTTTTCAAGTTTCACTCTCCGGAAACCGTATGGCGCGGAGTTGTATGGCCACTTTCCCTCAGAGATAGCGGCATAACGTCCATTCTGCATCCTGCGCTTGATCGTCTTATATTCACGACGACTCATGAATAATCCAAACTCAAAATACTCTTCATCGAATTCATTGGCAGGATCATAGGTTTTAGAAGGCGTGATGATTAGTGTGTTGGAATACTGGAAAGCTCTCTGTACAACTCCCTGATCGATTGTATCACCACGAGCAAGACGTTCCACTTCCATAACAAGCACACCGTCCCAAAGGTTTTGTTCTACTTCGCGAAGTAACTGTTGCATAACAGGACGCGCAGCTATAGTTTCTCCGGACACAACTTCTCGATAAATATTGCTAATAATAAGGTTGTTTTTCTTAGCAAGAGAAAGAAGTGCACGTTCGTGTCTGGCAAGAGTTTCCCCTTCACCATGCTGCTCGGCTTCAAGATCCTTTCTCGATTTTCTTAAATAAATACAAT
>OHUF01000552.1_pt1 | contig 17070 bp, 18 predicted proteins | sample 1579131 | NCBI WGS metagenome assembly OHUF01 (sample SAMEA3879553, study PRJEB24766) | human gut metagenome | biome: human-associated habitat; feature: feces | place: USA | collected 1985/1987 | reverse complement strand
GTTGAGGGCTGTGCAGCCTGCAATTGCGGGATGGACAGCCCACAACTGCGGGACGAAGTTTAGCTACAGGCAAAAGAAAAAAAACAATAAAGCAAAGCATGTTTTTCATACGGCTTTCTTCCCATCTTTCTGATTGTTTCCAAGCGTTCTGTTGTGGCATGTAGATAGCTAAAACAGCTTATAAATGACACTTCAATAGCTGCACCGTTAAGATTATCCTATTCTATCCTTAAACCTTATCCTCTTAAAAAAAGTGTCTTAGCCTGTATCGCCCTGCCGATGGGAAATACTATCACTTCTGTTTTCAAAATAAACTCTGTAGAGAATAAAGCGGATAAGTCGTCTGTATTTTTGTTATAAGCATCCGGAAGCTTCACATAGAAAAAGGGGAAGGACTTTCCGATGTGAAGTTCTTCCCCTCTTTGTAGCCTTATCGGAGAACCAACCGTCTCCTTTATCCTCTCTTTTTCTTCCGTTTTTTTGCAGACTCCACTGCCTCGGCAACCACCGGTTTATTTTCAAATCGTTTGGTGTAGCCGGTGTAATCCGGAATAGTGCGTTCATACGTCGGATCAACGAATAGCGGGCTTGAAATAATATGGTCTGCCGTACTACGGTTACAGCAAAAAACGATATTCTCAACACCGGCAAGACGAGTCAGCGCTTTCACATCCGTATCATGCGGCTGCAACGTCATAGGATCAGTGAAGAAGAAAAGATAATCAATCTCGCCATCCACAATGCGAGATCCCATTTGCTGGTCACCACCCAAAGGACCGGATTTCAAAATGGTAAAATCCCACTCAACATCGGGATGCTTTTCCTTAAGAGCCTCAAGAATAAGAGTTCCCGTAGTACCTGTACAGTAAAACTTGTGCCCCATGAGCAATTCTGAGTTCCAGAGAACCCACTCTATGAGGTCTTTCTTCATGGCGTCGTGCGCCACCAGTCCAATCTTTCTAACTAATTTTGTCATAAGGCAATACGTTTAAATAATAAACAATCGGTAAAAAGAAAAAGCTATAATTGCGAGAAAAATTTCTTTCCACGTAAATAATACTGTGCCAAGATACTGCTTTTTGTCCATTCCGGTATCACGGAAAGGGAAGTTTTTTTCAGGTTCTCTTCACGTGCAGGAGTAAAAGAAGAACGTAACAAACGATATTCACGCCGTGCGCGAAGAACTGCCAATGCATTGGGGAACTGTAGTTTAAGTATAAAACTCAATGCAGCTATATAGTCAAGAACTGCACGGGTACGCATCACGGAAGCAAAATCCTTAGATGGCAGGTTCTTGTAAAGCATGACAAGATTATTACGAAAATTGAGGAAAGTCTTTCGGGGATTCTCTTTCTTCAGCGTAGCACCGCCTACATGGTAAACCACACTTTGCGGCACACAGGCAATCTGCCGGCCACGTGCACGAAGCCGCCAGCAAAGATCAATCTCTTCCATGTGGGCAAAGAAGCGTCCGTCCAGTCCTCCCGCTTCGCGATAGTCCGCCAGACGGATGAACATGGCGGCACCGGTAGCCCAGAATATCGGCAGTACGGTGTCATATTGCCCTCGGTCCGCTTCGACTACTCCCATCACCCTTCCCCGACAAAACGGATATCCGTAGCGGTCGATGAATCCGCCGGCAGCTCCGGCATATTCGAACCATTCTTTTTGTCGCCAACTGCGTATCTTCGGCTGGCAGGCAGCCACCTCAGGATGGGCGTCCAGATAGGCAGCCATCGGTTGCAACCACTGTCCGGTCACCTCGACATCGGAATTGAGCAGCACCACATACTCGGCCTCCACCTGCCGAAGGGCAAGATTGTACCCATCTGCAAAACCATGATTCCCATCCAGCAGAATCCGGCGTACCGAGGGAAACTCGCGGCGCAGCATCTCCACCGACTGATCCGTAGAACCGTTATCAGCCACACAGACTTCCACACCTTCAGCCTCCGAATACCGAAGCACGGAGGGAAGAAACGAACGGAGCATCTCGCAACCGTTCCAATTCAATATAACGACAGATATCTTATTCATTTTTCTTTTCGGGGCGTTTCAGTTTCCAACGCTTATGCGACCATAGCCAATAGGCCGGCTCTTTCCGGATGGTCTGTTCCAGCCTGCGGGCAAATATTTCGGTAATCTCCCCGTCGGCTGTCTCCTTCGGACGGTCGGTTACCAGATCGAAGTCTACCCGGCAATATCCTCTCCGCTCCTTCCGCAGCTCGCAATAGAAAACCGGAAAATCCATCATCTTGGCGATACGTTCGGCACCATCCATAAATACCGTATCCTGATTCAAGAAAGTAGTCCAATAATGGGCTTCATGCATATTGGGCGATTGGTCGGTAATCAATCCGATGGCCATCTTCTTGCCGGCACGCTTCAGCTTGATCACTTCGCGGGCGGTAGAGTGTTTCGGAACATTATATCCTCCGAAACGGGCACGGATGTATTTAAAGAGTCCATCCAGATAGACATCTTTCAAGGGCTTGTATACCTGCACGGGCACATCGCCCGGACGCATAATCATTCCCATACCCGTAATCCACTCAAAATTAGCGTAATGGGGTATCAACAGGACAATCCCGCCCCGTTCGTCTATCATCCGGAGGTAGGTTTCCTTATTCTCGTAGGTCATCCGTTTGCAAAGTTCTTTCTCCGACATGCGCAGCATTTTCACATCTTCGAGCATATAGTCGCAAAGATAATGAAAGAACTTGCGTTCGATGGCCTTCAATTCTGCTGCCGACTTTTCCGGAAAAGAGTTCTTCAGGTTGGTACGTACCACCTTCCTCCGGTAACCGATCACATGATACAGCCAGAAATAGATAAAATCGGACAGCGCATACAATACCGGAAACGGAAGAACAGCCAAAAGCCACATTCCTACATAGGTCAACAAATAGAGGAGTTTCGATTTCATGTTTATTGTGTTATAGTTCCTTTCAGTGCGGTACCCTCTTCATTAAAATCTCCCAAAAGAACATTCACTACTTTATTATCCAACGCGGCGTCACTCTCCACTTCCACACGGATATAGTTTGCCGTAAATCCATGCATCGGCGCTCCCGCTTTGGGCTTTTCCATCAGGACAGGCATGGTCTGCCCGATGTGACGGGCATAAAAGGCTTTTGTTTTTTCATCCGACAGTGCAAGCAGACGCTGGCTTCGCTGGTGTTTCTCTTCAGGAGTCACCACATGGTCTATCTTCAGGGCCTGGGTTCCTGGACGTTCCGAATAGCTGAACACATGCAGCTGGGTGACGTCCAGTCCGTGAATAAATTCATAAGCTTTCTCAAAGTACCCGGCAGTTTCGCCCCGGGTACCTACAATCACATCCACACCGATAAACGCATCGGGCATCACCTCTTTTATCTTCGCAATCTTCGAAGCAAAAAGTTCTGTCCCATAGCGGCGACGCATCAGTTGGAGAACTTCGTCACTACCGGACTGTAAAGGGATATGGAAATGTGGCATGAAACTGCGTGAACGGGATACGTATTCTATAATTTCATCCGTCAGCAAATTGGGTTCGATAGAAGAAATACGATAACGTTCGATACCTTCCACCCGATCGAGGGCCTTTACCAGATCAAAGAAGGTCTCTCCGGTGGACTTTCCGAAATCGCCGATGTTGACTCCGGTCAGCACTATTTCCTTTCCGCCTTCGGCGGCAGCCTGCCGGGCCTGTTCCACCAAAGAAGCAATGGTACCATTACGGCTTCGTCCGCGGGCAAAGGGAATAGTACAATAAGAGCAGAAGTAATCGCAACCATCCTGCACTTTCAGAAAATAACGAGTGCGGTCACCCCTAGAACACGAAGGTGAAAAACTACGTATGTCTTTTGCAGCTGTCGTAATCGCCTCACCTTGAGGATGCTTTTCCAAATTTCCGAGATAATTCATCAACTCTCCCTTTTGTTCAGCTCCTAAAACAACATCCACCCCTTCTATATTAGCCACCTGGTCAGGTTTTAACTGGGCATAACATCCCGTCACTACTACATAGGCACCCGGATGCTGTTTAACCAAACGATGGATGGCCTGACGGCATTTCTTATCCGCAACCTCGGTTACAGAGCAAGTATTAATAACACAAATATCAGCTTTCTCACCCTTACGTGCTGTACGTATACCTGCTTCTTTCAGTGTTTTACCGATGGTTGAAGTTTCTGAAAAGTTTAATTTGCAGCCTAATGTATAATAAACAGCCGTTTTATCCTGGAAAATTGTCGTATCAATCATACCTTTTTATCTAATTAGCGAGCAAAGGTACATATTATTCTGCTTAAATTTTTTAGAATACCAATAATTATGCTTATTTTTGCACATTACATCAAAAATTGTGCAATGATAAAAGAAAACTTTATCAAGCTATATGAGAATAGCTTCAAAGAAAACTGGGATCTTCCCTGTTACACAGATTATGGTGAAGATACCACGTTTACATACGGACAAGTAGCGGAAGAAATAGCTAAGATACACTTGTTATTCCAATATTGCAGCCTGCGCCGTGGTGATAAAATATCTATTATAGGTAAGAATACTTCCCGTTGGTGTATCGCTTATTTGGCAACTGTTACATACGGAGCTATTGTAGTTCCTATTCTACAAGACTTCAAGCCGAATGATGTCCATCATATTGTAAATCATTCCGAATCCACATTCCTGTTTACCAGCGATAATATTTGGGAAAATTTGGAAGAAGAAGCATTAAGTGGATTACGCGCTGTATTTTCTCTAACAGATTTCAGATGCCTGCATCAACGTGACGGTGAAACTGTCCAAAAATTCATGAAAAATATGGATGCAGCAATGAAAAAGAATTTCCCCAAAGGCTTCTATAAGGAAAATATCAATTATACAGAACTCTCCAATGAGAAGGTCATGTTACTGAATTATACCTCAGGAACTACCGGATTCAGTAAGGGAGTAATGATTACGGGCAATAATCTGGCAGGAAACGTTACCTTCGGTATCCGTACAGAACTTTTAAAGAAAGGAGAAAAGGTACTTTCCTTCCTTCCCTTGGCCCATGCATACGGATGTGCTTTTGATTTTCTAACCGCTACTGCTGTCGGCACACATGTCACCTTATTAGGCAAGACACCTTCTCCCAAAATATTGATGAAAGCTTTTGAGGAAGTAAAACCCAACCTTATTATTACAGTACCATTAGTTATAGAAAAAATTTATAAGAATGTAATTCAGCCGCTCATCAACAAACGCAGCATGAAATGGGCGCTTAACATACCTTTACTAGACAACCAGATTTATGCACAGATTCGCAAAAAACTGATTGACGCATTAGGCGGACGTTTTAAAGAAGTCATTATCGGTGGAGCTGCCATGAATCCGGAAGTCACCGATTTTTTCCACAAAATAAAATTTCCGTTCACCATCGGTTACGGCATGACCGAATGCGCCCCACTGATCAGTTATGCTCCATGGAATGAATTTATACCTGGTTCTGCCGGAAAGATACTGGATATCATGAAAGTCCGTATCGACTCGGATGATCCTTATAACATAACCGGAGAAATACAGGTATGTGGTGAAAACGTAATGAAAGGTTATTATAAGAATGAAGAAGCTACCCGTGAGGTATTTACTGAAGATGGTTGGTTGAAAACAGGCGATTTAGGTACAATAGATGCTAACGGATTCATTTATATAAGAGGCCGTAGTAAAACCATGATCTTGAGTTCTAATGGACAGAATATTTTTCCTGAAGAGATAGAATCCAAGCTAAATAATATGCCATTCGTTCTAGAAAGTTTAATCATAGAGCGCAACAAGAAACTGGTAGCTTTAGTATATCCTGATTATGAAAGTCTGGACAGTCTGGGACTCAATACTCCCGAAAACCTAAAAACAGTAATGGATGAAAACTTGAAGAATCTGAATAAACTGGTAGGAAACTATGAACAAGTGAGTAAAATACAACTTTATCCCACAGAGTTCGAAAAAACTCCCAAAAAAAGCATCAAGCGATTCTTATATAACAGTATTACCGAAGAATAAATATGTTGTAAAACATGCTACTAATCAGCAAAATAGGTTGTATAACATAAAAAATTAGAAAAAAAGTTGTTCTTTTTGGTACAACGTATTAAAAAAGTGTATACCTTTGCATCGTTTTAAGAAAGCAACATTAGTATTACAGATTTAAAAAGCAAAGAAAATGAAAAAATTAGTATTTTTGTTCGTAGCCTTCGCAGCTGTTTCTTTCGCATCTTGCGGAAACAAAGCTGCTAACAACAACGCAGAAGCAACTGATTCAGTTGCAGTAGTAGAAGAAGCTGCTGTTGTAGAAGAAGTTGTAGCAGATTCAGCTGCTTGTGACTCTACAGCTGCTTGCTGTGACTCTACTAAGGCTGAATAATTCAGTACGAACTCTAGAGAGAATTGAAAGTCTGCCGTGCGAAAGCACAACAGACTTTTTTTATGTTTTTACCTCTCCCTTTCTGCCAGCATTCCATTGCTTTACAATACAAATTATCTACTTTTGTTTCTCGAACCACAAACAAAAGCAGAATATGAAAAAGACAAATCTAAAAGAGAAACTTCAAAACTGGAAGTTGGGAAATTATTTCCGCGAATTATCAATTGTCACTGCCGGAGTATTTATCACTCTTGCCGGAACTGATTTTATAAACAGTGCCTCACAAGAGAAGCAGATAAATAAAAGTATGCAAATGATAAAAATGGAATTAGAAGAGAATTTAAAAAGTATCAATCAGGCCGAAGCCGCATATTTAAATGAAATTAATTTCTTCCGATTGTTAATACAAAAACAGGATTCACTTCAAACCATTAAAGCTTCTATTTTAGAAAACAATGCCAATGCTCCTTTTGCGTATGAAAATTGTGAGTATTCGGAAGATGCGCTAGAAGTACTGAAAAGCTCAGCGCTGATGCAGCAGATACCTGACAAAGAGTTCATTTTAAAACTTTTACAAGCCTATAAAGGATGCAGAAAAATAAATGAAGACAACAAAGACTATTATAAATACAAACAGGACCATATAACTCGCTATTTATCTCACCAAACCAGCAATAATATTCATAAAAATTATAACAGTATTTATGAAGTATGGGCAGCCAGACTACAAGAATATGATATCAAACAACTGATCCTCACTATGCCAAATACTTTTAATGAAAATCCTTTTACCACTCCTCAAAAAGTTATAAAAGAAACGATTGAATTAATAAATCAAACATATTAAAAAGAAAAAGCCCGGCTCTCACGAACCGGGCTTTTTCAGCATCATTATACTTTAAAGTATTTACAGATTTTATTCAGCAACTACTTCGAACGGGATCTCTACAGAAACTTCCTTGTGAAGTTTAACGATAGCTTTGTAAGAACCAACTTCTTTCACTGCATCTTTCACAACGATAATCTTTCTGTCAACCTTGTGACCCAATTTTTCCAATTCCTCAGCAATTTGAATGTTGCTAACAGAACCGAAAATAGTACCTGTGGCACTCACTTTAGTAGCAATAGTCAAGGTTACATCCTTCAACTGTTCTGCCATAGCTTCAGCATCTTTCTTAATCTTTTCCAATTTGTGAGCGCGTTGTTTCAGCTCTTCTGCCAACATTTTCTTAGCTGAAGGTGAAGCAATCACTGCCTTACCAGTCGGAATAAGATAGTTACGACCGTAACCAGACTTCACAGTTACAATATCATTTTTGTAGCCTAAGTTCACTACGTCTTCTTTCAAAATTATTTCCATACTTATTCCTCCTTATTATTTCATCATGTCAGTTACAAATGGAAGTAACGCCAAGTGACGTGCTCTTTTAACAGCCTGCGCAATACGACGTTGGAACTTCAGAGAAGTACCTGTAATACGGCGAGGAAGGATTTTACCCTGTTCGTTCAAGAATTTCTTCAAGAATTCAGGATCTTTGTAATCAATGTACTTAATACCACTTTTTTTGAAACGGCAGTATTTTTTCTTCTTTACGTCTACTGAGGGCGGAGTTAAATATCTGATTTCTGATTGTTGCTGTGCCATGATTAATCCTCCTTTTTAGTTGATTTAACATTTCTTCTCTTAGCAGCATATTCAGCAGCGTATTTATCCATTTTAAAAGTCAAGAAACGGATAACACGTTCGTCACGACGGAAGTTAATTTCCAACTTTTCAATAACCTGCGGTTCTGCTTTGAACTCTATCAACTGATAGAAACCAGTTGATTTCTTTTGGATGGGGTAAGCCAGCTTTTTCAAGCCCCAGTTTTCCTCATTGATAATCTCTGCACCTTCTGCAGTCAGAATACCTTTGAATTTCTCTACCGCTTCCTTCATCTGAACATCAGATAAAACGGGAGTTAAAATGAAAACGGTTTCGTATTGATTCATACTACGTTTATTAAATTATTAAATTAAATTTCAAATGCGAGTGCAAAAGTAGATATTTTATCTTAATCTACAAAGAGTTATCGCAATTTTCTTCAAAAAATATAGTTTCATTTTACAATTAATTTTCCTTTTCATATTTTTTATCTGTGAAAAACAAGTTATATCCGCCAAGAATTGTATATTTGCAAAGTTGTTTAAACAATAATTCCATGATAGAACAATTTAGTTTTGATATCCAATTAATATTTGCCATATTAAATGGCAAAGTATCTGCCGCCATCAACCGGAAACTAAGCCGGAATTTTCGCCAGAATGGTGTAGAAATTACCCCCGAACAGTGGACAGTCCTTCTTTTTCTATGGGAAAAAGATGGTGTCACACAGCAAGAACTATGTAATGCCACTTTTAAAGACAAACCCAGCATGACCCGCTTGATAGACAATATGGAACGCCAGCATTTGGTGGTACGCATAGCCGACAAAAGAGATCGACGCACCAATTTAATTCATTTGACCAAAACCGGCAGAGAATTGGAAGGCAAAGCACGTTTCATCGCAAACAAGACATTGAAAGAAGCACTGCAAGGATTAACATTGGAAGAACTGAAAGTCAGCCAAGATGTATTAAGAAAGGTATTCACCAACATCAAAGACTAAAGTTTTTCAAGGTTTTCATCTTTTTTTCCTAAAATAATTTCCATGATAAGAGAATTATGCTTTAATTTGTACACAAGAATAAATATAATCTATTAATAAAATACACACATGAAAAGCTTACTTAAGAATTTAGGTCTGATACTGATGATCATCGGCGCCGCTATTTTAGTCGGTGTTTTCTTCACCGGAAGTGCAGCAATTAACGACAACGGTGTTTTAGGTGGAAGTGCCGCCCTTATCGTTATAGGTTTAATCGTTTATATTGTATTAAACAAACGCATTGTTGATTAAAGTATAAGAGAACAAAAATAAAAAAGTCCGAAACAAATGTTCCGGACTTTTTTATTTCATCTATTTCACTCAGCCTTATTCTACTTCGGGAGTAATCAGTTTATACCCCTTCCCGTGAATGTTGATAATCTCGATAGAATCATCTTCTTTCAAATGTTTACGCAACTTAGTGATGTACACGTCCATGCTTCGTGCATTGAAATAATTATCATCAATCCAAATGGTTTTCAATGCGAAATCACGCTGCAGAATCTCATTAGCATGAGCACAAAGCAAGCCCAATAATTCGGATTCTTTCGTAGTCAGTTTAGTCTGTTTTCCATCGATAGCCAAAATTTGTTTCTGAGTATCGAAAGTAAAACGACCAATCTTGTAAATATTGCTTTCCTTGTTTCTCTTACCACGTACACGACGCAAAATAGCCTCGATACGGAAAGTCAACTCTTCCATACTGAACGGTTTAGTGATATAGTCATCCGCACCAATCTTGAAGCCTTCCAATATATCCTCTTTCAAAGTTTTAGCAGTCAGGAAGATAATAGGAATTTCAGCGTTAGCCTGACGGATTTCCTGTGCTAAAGTAAAACCGTCTTTCTTCGGCATCATCACATCCAATACACATAAGTCGTATTTGTTCTTAAGGAAAGCCTTGTAGCCAGCCTCACCATCCGGGCAAAGTTCGGCCGAGTAGCCTTTTGCCTGCAAATATTCTCTCAATAGCATGCCAAGATTCTCATCATCTTCGCATAACAAGATACGCAATTTCTCGTCCATATTATTCATTTTTTAATAAAGGTAATACAATTATAAATTTAGTTCCTACATTCAATTCACTCTCGGCACGTATAGCCCCTTTGTGATCTTGAATTATTTTTTTCACATAAGCCAGTCCCAAACCAAAGCCTTTCACATCGTGTAGGTTACCGGTATGCACACGATAGAATTTATCGAATATCTTCTTCAGGTTTTCTTTCTTAATACCTATTCCATTGTCCTGGATAGAGATATAAAGCTTGCCCGATTCATTCCAAGTACGTACATTCAACAACAATTCGCCTTCCTGTTTTTTATATTTCACTGCATTGTCCAGCAAATTAAAAATAACATTTGTAAAATGCATCTCGTCTACAAATATATCCGGATTTACCGCATCCAGATTCGAAGTGATTTTACCATTGTATTTCTCTACCTTCAACGTGAAAGTATTGACAACACCGGCTATCAAATCATTTGCATTCACCTCTTTCATCTTCAGCGTCGCTTTTTGCTTTTCGAACATAGACATCTGCAACACCTTTTCCACTTGGAAACGCAAACGTTTGGTCTCATCATTTATCACTCCGGATATATGCTGGAACATAGCAGGAGATTTTCCCACTGCCGGATCTTTCAACATCTGGGCCGCCAACGATATGGTAGAGATAGGCGTCTTGAATTCATGTGTCATATTGTTTATGAAATCATTCTTTATCTCGGTCAACTTCTTCTGACGGAAGATGATATAGATAGTAAAGATGAACGTCACAAGCAATACGAATGTGAAGATCAGTGACGGGATCATAAATTTAACAGAACTGAATATGTAACTGTTCAATGTAGGAAAATGAATATTTACTGTCGCCATACGAGCCGGAGGATCATTTTTAAATAAAACCTGCGGATATGTATTCTCACTACCCTCTTTGGTATAATCAGGGCAATGGTAAACTTCCGTCCCGTCACGGTCTGTCACCGTAAAATGATAAGGAATGTCAATGCCATTATTCAGCAATTCCGTCTTTAAAAACAAGTCCAACTGTTTAAAGTTGATTCTTTTGTTCAAAGGTTTGTCACTAGCTGTATACAAAATGTTATAGACCACTTCGTCCAACAATGCACGTTGGTACACATATCTGTCTTTGATTATTTCCTGCAAGGCTCTTGAAGTCTGAGGAATGTTCTTACCAGTCGAAATAATTGCTTTAGGAATATTAGAAGGACGATTCGCACTGAACCTCATCTTCAATTCAAAAGTAGAGTAACCGTTCAATCCGTCGGAAGTAATGGAATACTCATGCGTATGCGCCACCACATCACCACTTCCTTCCCCCTTCTTCTCTTCGGACTGCTCCCTGGACAGCTGTGCTGCTTTTTCCGTAGCAATCGCATCATCCTCAAGATACTTTTTAGTTTCCACCAACTCAATATTCCGACACGCCTGGACCAAGCTGCGCTGAACAGACTCATCAAATTGCCCTTTGCGCATTTTCACCATTTCTTCAATATAGCTTACCTGCAAATACAACAAGCTAAGAAATGATAGCCCCATTACAATACCTAATACCCAAATAGTAGACTTTTTCATGCCAGCAAAATTAAAAGCGTTAAATCTCATCACACAATAGATTAACCAAATTTAAACGGCCATTCTCTATAATTAACCGAAAAAGTCATTTAAGCTAAGATTCTGACTATTATAACAAAATTTACGCCAATTGGTTTGCAAAAATAATAAAAAATTAAGTTCAAAGCCAAATAACAAACCTAAAAGTTTAAGTTACCTTAAATAAAAAGAGACGCATTTTTAACGAAATACGTCTCTTCTAAGTACGAAATTTTACACTTTATCAATCATCTTTATTCTCTTTAGCTTCAAATTCCTTCATCAATTTTTCTTGTACGTCTGTCGGAACCAATTCATAGCTGGCAAACTTCATAATAAATGAAGCGCGACCGCCTGTCAAAGAACTTAAAGAAGTGGAATAAGAAGACATTTCTTTCAGAGGTACTTTTGCAACCAGTTTTTCGTATCCACTTTCACTGCTCATCCCCATAATCATACCACGACGACCTTGCAAATCACTCATCACATCGCCCATTTTATCGCTGGGAACGAAAACCTCCACATCATAAATCGGCTCCAGAATCTTAGGTCCGGCATTCTTAAATGCCTCACTGAATGCATTACGTCCTGCAAGCATAAAAGAGATTTCATTTGAGTCTACCGGATGCATCTTACCATCATAAACAATCACTCGTACATCACGCGCATACGAACCTGTCAACGGACCCTGCTCCATCCGGCTCATAATCCCTTTCAAGATAGCAGGCATAAAACGGGCATCAATAGATCCTCCCACGATACTGTTAATAAAGACTAATTTACCACCCCATTCCAAAGGTATTTCCTCAGTCCCCTTCACATTTATCTTGAATTCCTGACCGTTAAACTTATACGTTTCGGGTACAGGCATTCCTTCATAATAAGGTTCAACAATGAGATGGACCTCACCAAATTGCCCAGCACCGCCTGATTGTTTCTTATGACGATAATCGGCACGGGCTGCTTTAGTGATTGTTTCACGATAAGGGATCTTAGGCTCCTCGAACTTAATCTGCAATTTTTCGTTATTTTCCAAACGCCACTTCAAGGTACGGAGATGAAACTCACCTTGTCCATGCACAATAGTCTGTTTCAATTCCTTAGATTGCTCCACTTCCCAAGTAGGATCTTCCTCACGCATACGGTTCAATATAACCATCATCTTCTCTACATCAGCCTCATTTACAGGCTTGATGGCACGCGAGTATTTAGCATTAGGATATTTAATGAAGTTAAACCGGTTTTCACAGTCTTTGCCGTTCAAGGTATTTCCAGTCTTTACATCTTTCAATTTCACAGTACAACCAATATCTCCGGCTACCAGTTCCTGCACCGGAATACGATTAGCTCCCGCACAAACAAAAAGCTGTGCCATACGCTCTTTAGAGCCACGATCAGCATTAGTCAAATCGTCACCTTCGTGTACTTTTCCGCTCATCACTTTAAAATACTGCACACCACCGATATGGGGTTCAACGGCAGTCTTGAAGAAATAAAGAGAAGTAGGGCCATTCGCATCGGGAGGCACAGGAACACCACGGGTATTATGAACCACAGGCATATCCGACACGAATGGAACAACATTACCTAAGAATTCCATCAGACGACGGACACCCATATCCTTACCTGCACATACACAGAAAACAGGGAACATACCACGTGCCGCCAATCCCTTACGGATACCTTCACGCATTTCATCTTCAGTCAATGATTCCGATTCAAAGAACTTTTCCATCAGTGTCTCATCATTTTCAGCAGCAGCCTCTACCAAAGCTTTATGCATCTCCAATGCCTTTTCTTTCTCAGAATCAGGAATCTCTTCAATTGTAGGAGCGCCCCCTTCAGGTCCCCATGAATATTTCTTCATCAACAGCACGTCAATGAGTTCATGAAAATTAGGTCCCGTTTCAAGAGGATACTGCACGGGAACTACCTTGGAGCCATAAATGCTACGCAACTGTTCGAGCACATTGTCATAGTCACATTTCTCATTATCAAGCTGATTGACCAAAAAGATAACCGGCTTGCCCAGCTTTTCAGTATAACGGAAGTGGTTCTGAGTACCTACTTCGGGACCGTATTGTCCATTCAGCAGCAAAATAGCAGTATCGGTTACATTTAGCGCGGTTATGGCAGCCCCTACGAAGTCATCACTACCCGGACAGTCAATTATATTTAGTTTTTTTCCATTCCATTCTACATGATAAACGGTAGAGAACACTGAATAACCATATTCTTGCTCTACCGGAAAATAATCACTAACCGTGTTTTTGGCAGTAATTCTGCCACGACGTTTTATAATACCACTCTCAAAGAGCAAAGACTCTGTGAGGGTGGTTTTACCTGAGCCATCATTGCCAAGAAGTGCAATGTTTTTAATTTCGTTAGTCTGATATACTTTCATGATATCTAAGGTTTAATTATTAACAAACGGATATGTGTTTCATATCTCCTAAAAATGTGGAGCGCAAATTAGAAAATAAAGAGAAAAAAAGCAACTCAAAGGATAGTGTTACTAAACTATGTTTTACGGCAGATATTCTATCTTATCACTATTTTTTTCGTAGCTTTGCTGAAAAATAAATGATCATGGCAGGTATTTATCTACATATCCCCTTTTGCAAAAAACGTTGTATTTACTGCGATTTTTTCTCCACCACCCGTAGCGAACAGAAAACAGCATACATCCGTGCCTTATGCCGCGAACTAACCGACCGGGAAGCCTATCTGGAAGGCGAGCATATAGAAACGATATATCTGGGCGGCGGCACTCCCTCGCAACTGGCAAAAGAAGATTTCGAAGCAATCTTCTCCCATATTTATAAGGTATACAAAGTAATCCCCGATGCTGAAATCACTTTGGAAGCTAATCCCGATGACTTAACGCCAGAATACATTTCCATGTTACGCACCTTTCCTTTTAACCGGATAAGTATGGGAATTCAAACTTTTCAAGACTCCACTTTAAAACTGCTTCAACGCCGCCACACAGCCGAACAAGCCATCCGTGCTTTCCAAAACTGTCGTACTGCCGGTTTCCGGAATATTAGTATTGACTTGATGTACGGACTACCCGGAGAAACACTTGCTTCGTGGAAAGAAGATTTAAAACAAGCCCTCGCTTTGCATCCGGAACATATTTCCGCTTATCACCTTATTTATGAAGAAGGAACCACTCTTTGGCAACTTCGTGAACAACATAAACTGGAAGAGGCCGATGAAGATCTGAGCGTTTCCTTATTCGGCACACTGATTGACAGCCTCACCGCTGCCGGATACGAACATTATGAAATATCCAATTTCTGCCTACCCGGTTTTCATTCCCGGCACAACTCCAGTTATTGGACTGAAAAGAAATATTTGGGCTGTGGTCCTTCCGCACATTCATACAATGGTACTTCACGCCAATGGAATGTAGCCTCACTAAACGAATATATAAGAGGTATTTCTAACGGAAATCCCACATTCGAAGTAGAAGAACTTGACTTATATACCCGTTACAATGATTTTGTCATTACCCACATACGTACACAATGGGGAATGCCACTGCCCAAACTCAGGAAACAATATGGAGAAGAACTGTACAAATACTGCCTACGTATGGCCACTCCACATTTACAACAAGGAACACTGGAAATAAAAAACGATACGCTAAAACTGACCCGTAAAGGCGTTTTTATATCAGACGGGATCATGAGCGACATGCTTTGGGTGGAGTAACTAATACTTCAGCGAATATTCACATATGCTATTTTAAAAGCATCCCCCAAAAATAAATGAATAATTTTATAAAATACGATAGGGAGATTTTCAAGTTTCCCTGTCTTTACTTATATAAACCAATAAACTAAAAAGATATGAAAACAAGTACGCGCATAGTTCTTCCATTCTTCCATGCATTAATGGAAGCTTATGCTTACAATAGCGAAAACGATTCTGAAGAACACAGGAAAACGGAACAAAAGAGTTCCGAATGCAACCATAACACAAATCAAATTTTGGAAACTCTTTCTCCGAATATTACAAGGAGGATAACAGACCCTGAATAAAGGCATATAAATTATTGAATAATAAAAGAAAACTAAAAACTAAATGATTTTTTCAACTTGCAATCAATACAGTATCAAGGGGATTTTCTTGATACTGTTACTAATGATTTCCACTACATTCATACAGGCTCAAAAAGCAGATCTTTCTTTCAGCATTCACTTAAAAAAAGCGAATCTGAAAGAATTCATATTTGAAATAGAAAAAGCCTCCGGCTACTCTTTTATTTATGGAGAGGAAATCATCTTTAAACATCCTATAACCCTCAGTCTAAGAAAAGCTCCATTAAGCCTGATTTTACAGAAAGCCTTTGCAGGACAGAATATCAGTTTCAAAATAAACAAAAATCACATTATATTAAAAAAATACGCTCTACAATCCAGCAAGAAGTCTTTTACCCTAAACGGGTATGTATTGGACAGTATATCGAAAGAAACATTGATAGGTGCCAATATTTATGATCAGAAAAACGGAGTGGGTACCACTACCAATCCTTTCGGATACTTTAGCATCACATTGCCTGAGGGGGGCACTAAACTAAACTTTTCATACATAGGCTATGCAGTAAAACAAGTGTCTTTGCACCTATGGAAAGATACTATGCTGACCATCCAACTCCACAATGACAACCAACTGAATGAGGTCATTATCTTGTCCGACAAACCCGAAACGGGTATTCAAAGCAGTCGTATGGGAGCAAGCAGTATTCCTATTCCCCACATAAAAAACACACCGGCATTGATGAGTGAGGCAGACGTACTAAAATCCATCCAACTACTGCCCGGTGTACAAAACGGAATGAACGGAACCAGTGGGTTATATGTACGCGGAGGAGGTCCGGACCAAAATCTTTATTTATTAGACGGTGTACCTTTATATAATGTAGATCATACACTGGGCCTGTTATCGGTCTTCACTCCGGAAGCCGTGAAAAAAGTCGATTTATACAAAAGTAGCTTTCCGGCACGATTCGGCGGACGTCTTTCATCTATTGTCGATGTCCGTACCAATGACGGAAACATGCAGCACTATCATGGAAGCTTGACTATCGGTCTTCTCACTTCACATCTGCAATTTGAAGGACCTATATGGAAAGATCATACTTCCTTCATTATCTCAGCACGACGCAGTTATATTGACTGTTTCCTCCCACTAGTTATGCCAAAGGACGAACGGGGCGGTTATAGTTTGTATGACATCAACGCCAAGCTAAATCATCGCTTTAGTGAACAAGATCGCCTTTTCATCTCTTTCTATAAAGGAAAAGACCACGTCTACTATAAATAACGTGAGTTCGAAATAAAATCAAAAAATAGCAAGTTGTCCGTCATTGA
>OHUF01000527.1_pt1 | contig 17737 bp, 13 predicted proteins | sample 1579131 | NCBI WGS metagenome assembly OHUF01 (sample SAMEA3879553, study PRJEB24766) | human gut metagenome | biome: human-associated habitat; feature: feces | place: USA | collected 1985/1987 | reverse complement strand
TTATTGCGCCATTCCCCTGATTCGGGGGCCCCACGCTTCGGTGCCGATGGAAACCCTGCTGGAAGAGGCCCGGAAGCTGGCCGCAGGCGGTGTGCGCGAACTGATCGTAATCGCACAGGACACGACCTACTACGGCCTGGACCTTTACGGCAAACGACGCCTGGCCGAACTGCTCGAAGCCTTGTGCCGCATCGACGGCATCCGCTGGATCCGGCTCCACTACGCCTACCCCACGGCTTTCCCCGACGAGGTGATCGAAGTGATGGCCCGCGAACCCAAAATCTGCAAATACCTCGACATTCCCTTCCAGCATATCTCCGACGACCAGCTCGCGGCCATGCACCGACGCCATACCAAGGCCCAGGCTTACGAGCTGATCGACAAACTGAGGCAGGCCATTCCCGATCTCGCGCTGCGCACGACCCTGCTGGTCGGCTATCCGGGCGAAACCGAAGCCGACTTCGAAGAGCTTCTGGAATTCGTGCGCACGGTACGATTCGAACGGCTGGGCGTATTCCCCTATTCCGAAGAGGAGGGGACCTATTCGGCCCGGAATCTGCCGGACGATGTTCCGGAGGAGGTCAAACAAAGTCGTGTAGAACGAGTAATGGCGCTTCAGAATGAGATCTCGCTCGAAAACAACCGGGCACGTATCGGTCAGTTGGAGCGGGTCATCATCGACTCCCGGCAGGGGGATTTCTACGTAGGACGGTCGCAATACGACTCGCCCGAAGTGGATCAGGAGATCCTGATTCCGGCCGCAGGCCGCAGACTGATCCGCGGTTGCTTCTATCAGGTGCGGATCACCGCAGCGGAAGACTACGACCTCTACGGCGAACTCGAAACGAAATAAAAGACAATCGATCACATCTTTCAATGTAGCGTTATCCGACAGCCGCAGTATCGAATCCGACAGTCGCTAACTCACGACCTCCGGTCGTGTCCGCAATTCACCCCTAATTCCCTTCCCGGGAGGGAATTGGGCCGCTACGCTTCCCATAACGGGGGACACGAAAGGATATGATCATGAAATAAAATTTTGTCGTTTGACGTTTTTTATATACCTTTGGGAAGGCGGAAAATATTTCCGGCGACAGATAAATGGCAGAGAAAAAGGTCATAAGCGATTTCGAGGCGCAGATTCGGCAGCTCATTGCCGACCATCGTCGGCTTACGGCCCTTTGCAAGGAAACAGCGGCGGAGCGCGACGTCCTGCGTAAAGAAAACCGCGATTTGCAAATGCAGGTAAAAGAGCTCGGCAAGGAGCTCGCCCGCGTACAGCTCAGCCAGGGACTCGCAGGAAATGCACCCGACCAAAGCAAAGCGATCGCACGCGTCAACCGTTTAATGCGGGAGGTGGACAAGTGCATCACCCTACTCAACAAACCCGACCGAATCGGCGAAGAGCTGTCGGGCAAGTAGGCAAGACATACGATAACGACCGAAGATATTTCATTTAACGGGAAGCAAGCGACATGGCCCAGCAACAGGCAATAAAGCTCAAAATAGCCGGTAAAAGTTACTCGTTTACGCTCAAGCACGAAGCGAACGAGGAACAGTCGCTGGCGGAGAAAGAGGAGCTCTACCGCCTGGCCGAACGCGAGGTGAACGCCTATGTCACCCGGTTCGAAAAGGCCAAATACGAAGGATTCTCGACACAGGACTGCCTGGCGATGGCCGCATTGCAGTTGGCGATTTCGAGCGTTTCGCTGGCCCGTAGCCGCGAAGTGGGCAGCGAAGATCTCCGCAGGCTGGAAGCGCTGCGCGACGAGATCGACGAATACCTGAACCGAATCGAAACCGAAAAGAAATAACAGGGAAGGATACGAGGGGGACCGTATAGAAAAGTCCGCAAGTATCATCGTTCTTTACCATACGTTTAAGAAAAATCTACCCGCATAGATTCCTTAAAGCTTTGCGAAACTGAACAATTTTTACATTGGGGCAACTCACCACTTTCAAAATCAGGCTTCAACCCCTCGGGGTGCAGGCTGCGGCCTGCCGGTAGAAGGTTGCGATTTTCGGGAGCCCCCACACTTGACTGATCTTGCAGATTCGTCAAACAAGTTAAGGAATACTATGCGGTTTTTTTATGTACAAACCCTAATAACTAACAAATAATAACTCTCTAAAACAATGATGACAATCGTACTATCGAGCGTCCTGTCCGCCGTAGTCTGCCTGGGTATTTACATCCTGGTAACCAAATACGTTACCAAGAAGTCCATCAAGGCACTGCGTGAAGCCGCCCGGAAAGAGGCGGAAGCGGAAGGCGAAATGATAAAGAAAGAGAAGATTCTCCAGGCCAAGGAGAAGTTCATCCAGCTCAAGAGCGAGCACGACCGCCAGGTCAACGAACGCAATCAGAAGATCGCCCAGAGCGAACAGCGGGCCAAGCAGATCGAAAACAACCTGCAAAACCAACAGCGCGAACTGGAAGGCAAGGTCAAGGAGAACGCCCGCCTCAAAGAGCAGATGGAAGCGCAGCTTCAGATGCTCGAACACAAGAAGGAGGAGATCGACCGTCTGATGCACGAGCAGAACACGCGCCTCGAGCAGATTTCGGGCCTGAGCTCCGAAGACGCCAAGAGCATCCTGATCGAAAATATGAAAGCGGAAGCCAAAGCCGACGCTGTAGCCTACATCAACGAAACGATCGAGGAGGCCAAAATGACCGCCACGAAGGAGGCCAAGCGAATCATCGTGGCTTCGATCCAGCGTGTGGCGACCGAAACGGCCATCGAAAACGCCGTTACGGTGTTCAACATCGAAAGCGACGAAGTCAAAGGCCGCATCATCGGCCGCGAAGGTCGCAACATCCGGGCGCTGGAAGCTGCCACAGGCATCGAAATCATCGTGGACGACACGCCCGAAGCGATCATCCTGAGCGGGTTCGACCCCGTGCGCCGCGAAATCGCCCGCCTGGCCCTGCACCAGCTCGTCACCGACGGACGTATCCACCCGGCCCGTATCGAGGAGGTGGTCGCCAAGGTACAGAAACAGATCGAAGAGGAGATCGTCGAGGTCGGCAAACGTACCGCGATCGACCTGGGTATTCACGGCCTGCATCCGGAGCTGATCCGCATGATCGGCAAGATGAAATACCGCTCCTCCTACGGACAGAACCTCCTGCAGCACGCCCGTGAAACGGCCAACCTGGCCGGCATCATGGCTGCCGAACTGGGGCTCAACCCCAAAACGGCCCGCCGCGCCGGTCTGTTGCACGACATCGGCAAGGTGCCCGACGACGAACCCGAATTGCCGCACGCAATCATCGGTATGAAACTCGCCGAAAAATACAAGGAGAAGCCCGAGGTTTGCAACGCCATCGGCGCCCACCACGACGAAATCGAGATGTCGTCGCTTATCGCCCCGATCATCCAGGTCTGCGATGCCATTTCGGGTGCCCGTCCGGGTGCCCGCCGAGAGGTAGTCGAAAGCTACATCAAGCGTCTGAAGGAGATGGAGGACATCGCGCTCTCCTACCCCGGCGTAGTGAAGACCTATGCGATCCAGGCAGGCCGCGAGCTGCGCGTAATCGTCGGTGCAGAGAAACTCTCCGACATGGAGTCCGAAAGCCTGTCGCACGACATCGCCAAGAAGATCCAGGACGAAATGACGTACCCAGGTCAGGTAAAAATTACCGTCATCCGCGAAACGCGATCCGTGGCATACGCAAAATAGGATATTACCCCGAAAATACGATGTCTGTCAATACGGACAATCCATCGGCAGTCCCTCCTTTTCAAAGGAGGGACTGCGGCATAAGTAAGGGCAGGTAAAAATCACCGTCATCCGCAAAACCCGATCCGCAACGGATCTAACGCAACGATACTCCCAACACCGATCCCGATCATACTGGCCGGGATTTTTTACGCAAAAATCGATCTTTTGCGTGCCTGCCGCCCCGAGCGTCTCCCCGCCCTCCGTCCGATGAAAATATCGGCAATCATATCTTTTTAATGTGCCATTTCTAACGATCGCAGCATCGAATCCGGCGGTCGATTATTCGCATCCCGTAGCCGTGTCTATGCCCCTGCCCCAAAATCCCCTACGGGGAGGAGATTTTGGGTGCTGCGCACTCAAAGAGATGCACGAAAATATACGATCCCGGGAATATATTACGTATCTTTGAAGAGCGGAATACCTATTCCGACAAACCATGCAGCCGTCTTGAGTTGCAGCGAGCGCAAGAAAACGCCCCAAAACAGCGATCATCGCGGAGGAATAATCCGGTGCAGATCGCGATTCGGAACGACGTTATTATCGAAAATATATACATTATGGGAAAAATACGCCTCCTTCTACTCCTTGTCCTGACAATTCCCTGCATCGCCCGGGGACAAATCACCATTCGTCAGACCGCCATCGTCGAAAAAGCCGTCCTTCGTCCGGAGCGTTTCGACAGCCTGGAAAATATCGTTCCGACAGAGCGTGACAAAACGTATAATCTGAAAAAATACCTCGAACAGGAGGTCTTTTTCATTCCCGTCGCGCAACCGGTCCTTCAAAAAGCCCTCGAAGGCGAGCGCCTCCTTGCGGCCGCGCAAAAAACACTGGATAGTCTATGCGAACTCCAACAAGCCTGCACGGATTCCATACGACAATTAACGAGTAAAGGCCAAAGAATCAACCTCTTCAGGAGGAATGACAAAATCGCGGAAAAAAGTGCAGAATTACAACAGCGGTCCCTCTCCTTAATCTACCCCATCGACCAACAGGAACAAAAAATCAATCGCATAAAATACGCCTATCCCTCTTATTCACCCTACCGCCGTGCCCAACAGGGCGGCTTCTATCGAAGCGACTCTCTGGGCAACGCCTCCGGTTCGGTCGCCTACTCCGAAATCGCCAACAGATATTATACCGTCATCGACCTTATGACAGGATCGGTGAACGACCGGGGAGAAGGACGCTTCACCCGGGCCAAGGAGCGATTCTCGCAACTCGCCTTCCTGCTGAAAGAACGCGATGCGGACAACTACCTACTCTGGTATTTCCGCGATGTCAGCGACCTGAACAAAGAGGGGAATTTCGGCTATCGCATAGACAACGAGAGCTACGACATTTACTTCTCGCTCCTGAGTTCCTACTTCGTCAAGGCACGACAACTCTTCGTGGGCAAGAACCTCCTGGCCAGAAACGATAAAACCGGATTCGTGGACATCAACACCGGCGAGATTGTCCAGGTAAACAAAGGCAGCAAATGGCGGTGCGAGGAGTTGACGCTCATCGAACTGGAAAACATACCGGTCCTGGTTCCCTTTTATCTGCTGACCAACGAAGCCGGCGAAACGATCAAGCTGCCGCTGCCCCCGAAAATCAGAAACAAAGATTACCCGACGGTCGATTTCATCACGGAAAGCCGCGATCTTTACGACAAGCGGCAACTTCAACTCCGTGAGGAGCAACGCAGAGTCGAAGAGGAAGCCCGGGAAAAAGTCCGGCAACAGGAAGAAACGGCTTTCCGGACGGAATGTATCCGCAAATACGGACAACAACTCGGCACCCTGATCGCCGAAGGCAAGGTAACGCTCGGCATGAGCCGGGAAATGTGCACCCTGGCCTGGGGAGAACCCTTCCGCAATAACCGGACAATCGTCGCCGGAACCGTCCACGAACAGTGGGTATATGGCTGGCACAACTATCTTTATTTCGAGAACGGCAAGCTGGTTGCCATTCAGGACTGACCCGAAAATGAACGAGCCATTGAAAAAACATATCGAACAGGCGATCCTCCCCCGTTACGAACATTTCGACCGTGCCCACGGACCCGAACACGCCCGGACAGTCATCGAACAGAGTCTGGCACTGGCCCGGCATTACCAGGTCGATCGGCAGATGGTTTACGCAATTGCGGCCTACCACGACGTGGGACTGGAGAAAGGACGGGAGATGCACCATATCCATTCGGGGGAGATCCTCGCTGCGGATACAAAACTGCGGCAGTGGTTTTCGCCGCAGCAGATCGCCGTCATGCGTGAGGCGGTGGAAGACCACCGCGCCTCGTCGGACCACGAACCCCGCACGATTTACGGACGCATCGTTGCCGAAGCCGACCGTTGTATCGACCCACCGACCATCGTCCGCCGCACGATACAATACGGGCTGGCGAACTATCCGGAGCTGGACCGCGAGGATCAATATCGCCGCTGTGTCGATCACCTGACACATAAATACGCGGAAGGAGGCTATCTCCGACTCTGGATCCCGGAATCGGACAATGCCCTGCGCCTCGCACGACTGCGCGAGCTGATCCGCAACCGCCAAGAGCTTCGGCGGCTTTTCGACGAAATATTCGACCGGGAGATGGCTGCGAACGGCTGAAAAACCGAGCCCCATTTACCGATGCCTTTCCCGGCTTTATAAAATCGGAATTGCTTCTCAGTATAACCCGTTACCGGCTCCGACCGGACGCGCAGATCTGATGTCGGATGCAAAAATCACGGATACGACGAAAAAGGGGCGGCTCTTTTGCAGAGCCGCCCCGAATCATCCGATCGGACGGAAACTATTTTTGCTGAATGAACGGAAGTTTCACGACCTCGGCCTTCATCAGCTTCTCGCGGATCACGATGGCGATCTGCGTGCCGACCTTGGCGAACTCCTTCTTCACGTAACCCATACCGATCCCCTGTTTCAGACAGGGCGACATCGTACCCGAAGTCACCTGGCCGATGATATCGCCCTCAGGAGAGGCGATCTGGTAACCATGACGCGGAATACCGCGATCGATCATCTTGAAACCGACCAGCTTGCGGGTCAAACCGCCGGCCTTCTGCTCTTCCATCAGTTTACGGTCGATGAACTCCTTGCCATCGACGAACTTGGTCAGCCAGTTCAGGCCCGCCTCGATGGGCGAAGTCGTATCGTCGATATCATTACCGTAGAGGCAGAAACCCATCTCCAGACGCAACGTGTCGCGGGCACCGAGGCCGATGTTCTTCAGCCCCTCCTTCGACCCCTCCTGCCAGAGAGCCTTCCAGAGTTTCTCACCGTCTTCGTTGGCCACATAGATCTCGCAGCCGCCCGCACCGGTGTATCCCGTAATCGAAAGAATCGCATCCACACCGGCAACCTTCAGCTTCTTGAACGTATAGTATTCCATATCCTCCACCGGCTCGGTGCACAGCTTCTGCACGATCTTCATCGCATTGGGACCCTGGATCGCCAGTTGGCAGATCTCGTCCGAAGCGTTGTAGAGCTGCTTGCCATGACCGGCCTCCAAGCCGAATTTCTTGCCCTCTTCGACGATATGGTTCCAATCCTTGTCGATATTGGCCGCATTGATTACGAGCAGATAAGTTTCGGCATCGATCCGGTAAACCAGCAGGTCGTCCACGATACCTCCCTTGCCGTTGGGCATGGTGGTATATTGCACCTTCCCGTCGTAAAGCGCCGCAACATCGTTGGTCGTGATATGCTGCAGGAACGCTTCGGCCTTGGGACCTTTTACCCAGACCTCGCCCATGTGACTCACGTCGAATACGCCCGCGTTGTTGCGCACGGCCAGGTGCTCTTCGTTGATGCCCGTAAATTCGATCGGCATGTTGTAACCTGCGAACTCGGCCATCTTAGCGCCGTTCGCAATGTGATGTTTGGTAAAAACCGTTGTTTTCATTGTCTGTTATCGATTTAATTATCAGTTATTTGATTATCAGTCTTATTCGCGGAGCTTCACGCCCATCCGGGGACAGCGGTGAAACTCCTTCGTGCGGTCGAACAGGTAGCGGTAGGTCGTATGCATCTTGTGCTTGGTGGCGCATACGTAACTCTCCATCATGCGCATCATCACCGGATTGAAATCGCCGATCCACGCAAGTTCCAATGATTTGTAGGGCAACTTCGGAACCTCCTTCTCGAAGGCACGAATGATTCCCGCCTCGATGCCCTTACCGTGGAACTCGGGGGTGACTCCGAAAATCAGGCCGAAGATCCGGTCGGCCTTATGCGCAACCTTGAGCGCCCACATCAGACGCAGCTTGTTCCACCAGCCGAACTTGCCGTTGAAGGAACCGATCACCCGGTTCAGATCGGGCACCATGATGAAAAAGCCGATGGGTTCGTCGTTATAGTAAGCGAAATAGATCAACCGTTCGTCGATAATCGGACGCAGCGTATTCATAATGCGGAACGCCTGTTCGCGGTCCATCGCCTTCACGCCCGAAAACAGCGCCCACGCCTTGTTATAAACCAGCCGGAAATCCTCGGCCACCTGCTCGAGATTCTTTTTCGAGATATGCTTGAAACAGTAACCAGGACTCTCCTCCAGACGCTTCACACGCTCGTAAACCGAATCGCTCAACTGCCCCACCTCCAACCGACGCAGATAGGTATGCTGGTTGAAGTAGTTCTGGAATCCGTAATTTTCGAACAACTCTTTATAATAAGGCGGATTGTACGTGTTCTCATAGAGGGGCTGAAATTCGTACCCGCTGACCAACAGCCCCCACCAGGAATCCCGGGGACCGAAATTGATCGGACCGTCCATCGCCTCCATACCCCGGCTGGAAAGCCACATGCGGGCCGCATCGAAAAGCTGATCGGCCAGCTCTTGGTCGTTGATAGCCTCGAAAAAGCCGCACCCTCCCGTCGGCTGCTCCTCCAGGAAAGCATGTTCCCGGTCGTAAAAAGCGGCGATACGTCCCACCACTTCTCCTTTTTTATCGCGTGCGATCCAGCGAATGGCTTCGCCATCGGAGAACATCTCGTTTTTCTTCGGATCGAAAACAGCCTGGATCGAAGGATCGAGGGGACATACCCAGTTACGATTCCCCTTATAGATTTTCCGAGGCAGATCGAGGAACTCCCGCTCCGTACGGGCATCGACGACCTCCTGCAAAACATACTTGTCTGAACTCATTGCCTTAAAAATAAGGTTTAATTCCAACAAAGATAACGATATTTTTCCAAAATCCCCGTTCACAGGCCCCAATCCGTGCGAAAACTTTTTCCATATAGTATAACGCAAGAATCCGGGACCGGGAAACTCTCCGATTTCGATTATTCGGACAAACGGAATCGCTTTGTACGAAAAAGTAATCTTTTCGTGCAAAATAAATTACAATCTATAAGAATAAATACTATCTTTGCATCAACATTAAACCACAACTTAATTTCAATATATTATGAATGTTAACAATTTAATGGCAGAATTGGAGCGTAAGCACCCGGGTGAAAACGAATACCTGCAGGCCGTACGCGAAGTACTCGAGTCCATCGAGGAAGTTTACAACCAACATCCTGAGTTCGAGAAAGCCAAGATCGTTGAGCGCCTCGTAGAGCCGGATCGTATCTTCACCTTCCGCGTAACGTGGGTGGACGACAAAGGCGAAGTTCAGACCAACCTGGGCTACCGCGTTCAGTTCAACAGCGCGATCGGTCCTTACAAAGGCGGTCTGCGTTTCCACAAGGCCGTGAACCCTTCGATGCTGAAGTTCCTCGGTTTCGAGCAGACTTTCAAGAACGCCCTGACGACCCTTCCGATGGGTGGTGCAAAGGGTGGTTCGGACTTCGATCCGACCGGCAAGTCGAACGCTGAAATCATGCGTTTCTGCCAGGCTTTCATGCTTGAATTGTGGCACAATATCGGTGTCGATACCGACGTTCCCGCCGGCGACGTAGGCGTAGGCGGTCGTGAGATCGGCTTCCTGAACGGTATGTATCAGAAACTGGCTCGCAAGTACCACACCGGCGTTCTTACCGGCAAGGGCGAAACTTGGGGCGGTTCGATCCTCCGTCCGGAGGCTACCGGTTTCGGCGCACTCTATTTCGTACAGCACATGCTGCACCTGGCCGGCAAGAAACTGGAAGGCGCTAAGATCGCCATCTCGGGCTTCGGTAACGTGGCTTGGGGTGCATCGAAGAAGGCTACCGAACTGGGCGCCAAAGTGATCGCAATCTCCGGTCCCGACGGTGTAGTAACGATCCCCAACGGTATGAACGAGGAGATGATCGACTATATGCTCGAGCTCCGCGCTTCGAACCGCAATATCGTGGCTCCGTTCGCAGAGAAATTCGCAGGTACGACCTTCACTCCGGGCAAGAAGGCTTGGAGCGTGAAGTGCGACATCGCACTCCCCTGCGCATTCCAGAACGAGCTGAACGGCGACGATGCTGCCGAACTGCTGAAGAACGGCACTTGGTGCTGCGCCGAGGTTTCGAACATGGGTTGCACGCCGGAAGCTATCCACGCATTCCAGAAGGCAGGTATCCTGTTCGCACCGGGCAAGGCTGTCAATGCGGGCGGTGTAGCTACTTCGGGTCTCGAAATGACGCAGAACTGCATGCACATCTCCTGGTCGGGCAAAGAGGTGGACGAGAAACTCCACTTCATCATGGCAAGCATCCACGACGCTTGCGTGAAGTTCGGCAAGCAGAAGGACGGTCACATCGACTACGTGAAGGGCGCCAACATCGCAGGCTTCATGAAAGTCGCACAGGCTATGCTCGAGCAGGGTGTATTGTAATCCTGTTCCTTTATACGAAAAGAGGTGCGGCCGAAGGTCGCACCTCTTTCATTTTATCCGTTTCGAAGAATCGCGGTTCGGACCCGCACAAGTACTAAAAAGCGATATTCGCCGACAGACCCAAAGTCAGCGTATTAAGGTGCTGACGACTCTCGCGGACCATCGGAGGTTGCAGGTAATAAGTCGTCTGAAATCGAAGGTCGAAATTGTAGTTGGCGCGAAATGTCATGGACGTGCCGACTCCGAAAACAGGTCCTCCGCAACTCCCCAGCGTATATCCGTTCAGGGAAAAGGATTCATAATACTGATACCCGGCCAAGACCTTGCCACCGGTCCGCCAGCGTGCCGTAATCGGATATGAAAAATAGGCCCCGGCACTTGCGGCCCAACTGTCCAAACGATCCGTAGATTCGGCAACATTCAACTTGATCGGCACACTCGACACGGCCGTACGTCCTCCGAAACCGACATAAGGATTCATAAACCAAGCCCCCTCGATGCCCAGGTTCACACCTGCATTGAACTCGCCTTCGACTCCCGCAACAGGACGATACCGTCCTATCACCACATCCGTACTTACTTCCATACCGAGAAACGACGGCCGGCAATACCGATCGAAAGCAAAATCCTGCTCGAATTCCGTCAATCCCCTCTCCTTGAAAATCAAATCGGCGAACAGGTATCCCAGCTCTACGGAAAGAATACCGATCCCCGCACCTACTAATACATCGCTGAACCAATGTTTATTGTTGAGCATGCGCGAAACACCCGTTACCGTAGCCATCGAATAGCCGGCGATACTGTACCAGGGACTGCGAGGCCCGTACTCCTTATGAAGCATCGTAGCTGCCATAAAAGCCGTAGCCGTATGCCCCGACGGAAACGACTTGTTGTTCGATCCGTCGGGGCGGGGCATACGGCAGGTATATTTCAGAGAGTTGACCGCTCCGGCCATCAGCGCGACGGAAAAGGCATCCGACACCAACATCCGGCCCCACGAACTGCGCCCCCGGACTCCTCCGATTTTCAGCCCCAGCATCAACGCTGCGGGAGCATATTGCAGATAATCGTCATAATGGAGACGGAAAGACGGTACATAATCGTTCCTCAAATGACGAAATCCCCGATCCCGCTCCTGCACGACCAAACCTGCGACAATAAGGGGAACTCCGATATAGGTTATTCGATAGGCACGCGAAGAGGTTATCCGCTCCATATCCCGGACAAACGGGCTGCGGCGGAGGGGGGGGGTAATCGGACTCAATGTATCGACCTGGGCGAAAGCGCCGATCGACACCCCCAGCAGAAGGCACAGCAACAGCAATTTCTTCATTTACCAAATACAAGATTCCGACCGCATCGGAAAAACCTGTTCTCACCGCTTACCGACAGCCGGGACGGGGACGGATGCGGCGGCGGATACTCCGCACGACATCGCCCAGAATAGCGATCAGAGAGGTATAGCCGATCACTTCGAGCCATTGTACCCACGTGAGCGGCGTGGTACGGAATACCGGACCTCCGAACTCCACGATCAACACCTGTCCGACGGCAATCAACAGCAGCACCAGGAAGAACGTACGGCTTCCCCGCAGATCGTGCAGCACCGAATGACACGCTTCGAAACCTTTGGCATTGAACATATTCCAGAACTGAAGGAAGACAAATACGGAGAAGAAAACAGTCAGTTGTTCAAGGTTGGGCGCCCCTGTCGTGGCACGCCAGTAGAACAGCATACCGAGCAATACGCCGACGAAAATCGTTCCGCAGGTAAAGATCGTCCGGGCCATGGCCGGCGTGATGATAAACTCGTCTTTGGGACGCGGCGGTTCGTTCATCACCGCAGGATTGGGCGGCAGGGAAGCCATCGCCAGCGCAGCGAAAGTATCCATAATGATATTGACCCACAGAATCTGCACTACCGTAAGCGGCATCTCGGTCCCGAAAATCGAACCTACGAAAACCACGATGATCGCCGCGAAATTGATCGTCAGTTGAAACAGAACGAAGCGTTGGATGTTGCGGTAGAGCGAGCGGCCCCACATCACGGCAGCAGCGATCGACGCGAACGAATCGTCGAGCAGCGTGATATCGCTGGCATCCTTCGCCACCGACGTACCCGATCCCATCGAGAGTCCCACGTTGGCGAAGTTCAGCGCCGGGGCATCGTTCGTACCGTCCCCCATCATGGCGACCAGCTTACCGTTTTCCTGTTCCTTACGGATATAGTTCATCTTGTCTTCCGGTTTGGCCTCAGCGATATAATCGTCTACACCTGCTTTTTCTGCGATATATTTTGCGGTCAATGGGTTATCACCAGTTACCATTACCGTCTTCACACCCATCTTACGCAGACGCTCGAAACGTTCCTGGATACCCGGTTTGATAATATCCTGTAATTCAATCACACCGATAATGAAGTCGTCCTGTGAAACAACCAGTGGAGTACCACCGTTGCTCGTGATCTTCTGAACTAAATCGGCAACCTCTTTCGGGTATTTGTTACCTGCAGCCTCACTCATCTTACGGATGGCTTCGAAAGCGCCTTTACGGATACGAGTACCATTTGCCAAATCTACACCTGAACATTTTGTCTCAGCCGTAAATTTGATCATTTTCGATCCGGATGTATTCAGATCATGTACACGTACACCTTTTTCACGTCCCAATTCCACGATTGACTTACCTTCGGGTGTATCGTCTGAAAGAGAGGACAGTAGACAAGCTTGTACAAAAGAGTGTTCGTCAATGCCGGATACCGGATAGAACTGGGTTGCTTTACGGTTACCGATCGTGATCGTACCGGTCTTGTCGAGCAGCAAAGTATCAATGTCACCGGCTGTTTCAACCGCCTTACCGGATTTGGTGATCACATTAGCAGACAACGCACGATCCATACCGGCAATACCGATGGCAGATAACAAACCACCGATCGTAGTCGGGATCAAACAAACGAACAAAGAGATAAAGGCCGCGATCGTAATCGTCGTGTTGGAATAATCAGCAAACGGTTTCAAGGTACCGCAAACAACAACGAATACCAGTGTAAAACCTGCCAGTAGGATTGTCAAGGCAATTTCGTTCGGAGTCTTTTGGCGTGAAGCACCTTCTACCAAAGCAATCATCTTGTCCAAGAAACTTTCACCCGGTTCAGTTGTGACTTTTACTCTAATCTGATCTGACAATACTTTCGTACCACCAGTAACCGAACTCTTGTCACCGCCTGCTTCACGGATCACCGGAGCAGATTCACCCGTAATGGCGCTTTCGTCGATAGAAGCCAGGCCTTCGATGATCTCACCATCGGAAGGAATCGTATCGCCGGCTTCACAAATAAAGATGTCGCCTTTCTTCAACTGAGAAGAACTGACAGTCTCGATCTTATTACCGACACACAAACGAGCCGGAGTCTCTTCACGAGTCTTACGCAAACTGTCGGCCTGTGCTTTACCACGTGCTTCTGCAATCGCCTCTGCGAAATTTGCGAAAAGCAGCGTTGCGAACAATACAATAAATACTAACATGTTGTAACCGAAAGATCCTTGCGTCGTATCGCCTGTGGCTACTGCCCATATAGTAACGAACAACATGACGAATGTCACCACCTCTACGATAAACATGATCGGGTTACGGAACATCACCCGCGGATTTAACTTAACGAATGATTGCTTCAAACTTTCTATAACGAGCTCCTTTGGAAATAAAGAAGCAGCTTTGTTATTTCTCATCTTCTTAATCTGTCAATTAGTAAATACTAAAATATTCAGCGATCGGGCCTAATGTTTGTGCAGGGAAGAATGACAATGCGGCTACGATCACGATTACGCAGAATGTCATCACACCGAATGTAACGGTATCGGTCTTCAATGTACCCGCACTTTCTGGAGTATATTTCTTGTTTGCCAATAGACCTGCGATAGCAACCTGTCCGACAATTGGTAAATAACGTGAAATGATCAACGCCAAACCGCAAGTATAGTTCCAAAAATAGGTGTTGTCACCTAATCCTTCGAAACCGGAACCGTTGTTAGCGGAAGAAGAGGTATATTCATATAGCATTTCACTGAAACCATGGAAACCGGGGTTGTTCAACCAGCCACCCTCGCTCTCTACGAATTCAGGGGCATATACCCATACGTAGGAAGAGATAGCCGTAAAGATCAAAATCACGAACGGGTGAGCCAACGAAACGATCGTCGCAATCTTCATTTCTCGGGCTTCTACCTTTTTACCTAAGAATTCCGGCGTACGTCCGACCATCAAACCGCTGATGAATACGGCAATGATCAGGAATGCATAGTAGTTCATGAAACCTACACCGACACCACCGAACCATGTATTGATCTGCATGTTCAACATCTCCACCATACCAGAAAGAGGCATTGTACTGTCGTGCATACCGTTAACGGAGCCATTAGAAGTGACAGTCGTAGTCACAGACCACAAAGCGGTTGCACCCGGACCCAGACGGGTTTCCTTACCTTCCATAGCACCGCAAGACTGGTCAATACCCATCTCGTCAATTTTCGGATTACCTGCCATCTCATAGTGAACGTTACAGAATACTCCCAAAAGATAAGCAAACAGCATCACGCCGTAGATCACATAACCTAACTTTTTACGTTTCAAATAAAATCCCAAAGCAAATACCAATGCCATTGGAATGATTAGAATAGACCAGCATTCTATAATATTGGTCAGATAAGTCGGGTTTTCCAAAGGGTGAGAAGAGTTTACTCCGAAGTAACCACCACCATTCGTACCTAACTGTTTAATCGGAACAATTGCAGCTGTAGGTCCTTGTGAAACAGTTTGTTCAGATCCTTCCAATGTCGGGATTGTCATTTTAGACTCGAAGCCCATTGGTGTACCCTCCAGGATCAAAATAAAACCTACGATCAGAGACATCGGGAAAAGGATACGTGTACAGCTGATCACTAAATAGTGCCAGAAGTTGCCGATTGTTTTAGTTGTTTTGGCGGCCATCGACTTCATAATTCCAGCCATGGCAGCCATACCTGTTGCAGCAGTGATGAACTGGAACAACATGATGACGAACAACTGGGTAAAATAAGTCAAACCGCTTTCTCCGCTATAGTGCTGCAAGTTACAGTTAACCATAAAACTAATACACGTATTGAACGCCAAGTCCGGACTTTGTCCGCTATTTCCATCGGGGTTCAAAGGAAGATATCCTTGCGATACCAACAGGATCATACCCCAGAAGAACCAAAATACGTTTATAATAAGCAGAGATTTCAAGAATGCCTTCCAATCCATCTCTTCATTGGGGTTGATACCCGCCAGCTTGTAAATAAATCTTTCAATTGGAGCCATGAAACGCATGCAGTCGTTTCCCTCCTTATACACCTTGGCGATATGCTTTCCCAGCGGGTAACTGATAACCAGCAGCAGCAATATCTGCAATGCTACACCTAAAATTTCTGTATTCATCTTTTCACTTAAAAAAACTAATTACCATTAAAACTTTTCGGGCTTAATCAGGACATACATCAAATACCCGAAGATCAATAAGCAAAGTATAAACAGTGCTAAAAACATAATTTAATTCTCCTTTCTCATATTAAATTTTCTCAAACCAGTCCACACACTTGAAGAAAAACCAATAGCATGCTACACCGGTAGCACACAAGAACAAAAACGATAACGTATCTTCCATACTTCTTTTTATTAAATTGTTAATACCATTTATTTTTTCGTTTTCTTATATGCTAAAGTCGTGCCAAAAGTTTTAATTCATGCGTAATTATCTATTTATTAGACATATAGTCAAAATCATTCTTGTTATGCAACATACTAAATCCTTTTCAAAATGAAAAAAATATTTCCATTTTAGGATAATCGCATATTGTTTGCCTTACCAGTCTTTAAAAGAGTTATTTTCACATTTCAGGCTTCTGGAGTCTTTTCCTTTTGATATAAAGTCTGTAATTAAAAGGTACTTGAAAAAACGAGAAAGACTGATCCTCCAGGAATAATATGCCGACATTTTCCTGAACGGGTAGGTATCCGTTCGCCATCCGATGCCTACTTGTTTCCTATCGGGTAAACATCCGTTTTTCCCTCCTCAGCCATGACCTTTGAAAAATAAAATACCTATGAGAAACCAGAAAGATGATATGAAAGAGTTAGTATGGAGGATATTGGTTTTGCTTTTTCATTTTGAAAAGGTACATAGAAAGACAAGCTTCCTAAACAGGCAGCCTGTCAGGTATACAAGAACAAAGTGCTTCACATTATAGTCCATAGGTTTCCATCTTCCTATAAAGCGTGGTTAACCCTATCCCTAGAAGACGAGCAGCTTCAGGTTTGTATCCGTTGGTATGTTGGAGGACTTTCTGAATGTGGTGCTTTTCAACGCTGGCTAGGTCCAATCCAATATTATTCCCCGTATTTTCAGATAATTCCAGCATCTGCAACGGCAGAGATTGATAGTCCAGTATTTCCCCCTCCGTAACAACTAAACATCTTTTTACCGTATTCTTTAACTCCCTGACATTTCCTTTCCATGGGTATCGTTTTATGGCTACCATGTATTTTTCTGATATCAGAAGCTTTTCCCTCCTTATTTTTTTGAAAAAGAAGATACGAATTCTCTTACAAAAAAATATCTTCCCGCCATTCCCATAATGGAGGAAGATGGATATGGAAAGAAGATAAACGGTTAAATAAATCTTCTCTAAAATTTCCATTAACTATTTCTTGTTCCAAATCGCGATTTGTTGCTACTATAACTCGGACATCGACATGTATTAGAGTAAGTACTACCAATTTTCATAAATTGCCCGGTCTCAAGAACACGCAGCAACCGGGTCTGCAAAGAAATATCCATTTCTCCTATCTCATCTAAAAATATAGTACCACCATTTGCTTCCTCAAAAAGTCCTTTTGTTTCCGTAATTGCCCCGGCAAAAAAACCTGCCGTGTGTCCGAATATTTCACTTTCGAGTAAATCTTTACTGAAAGAAGAACAATTTATAGCGACAAAAGTCTACCCACTTCGCTGGCTATCATTATGGATCAGACGTGCGAAAACATATTTTCTTGTTCCGGTTTCACCTGTCTGCAATACAGACGCATCCGTTTTTGCCACTTTTTGGGCTAATGAAACGGCCTCTAATATTGCCGGAGATTTACCGATTATTTTTTTAAGTGTGATTGTTTTTCGGTAGTTATATCTACAATAAATGCTTCGGATGCTTTCTCCATCTCTTTTGCGATAAGAGAAAAGATCCTGTTATTGTCAT
>OHUF01000507.1_pt1 | contig 18248 bp, 14 predicted proteins | sample 1579131 | NCBI WGS metagenome assembly OHUF01 (sample SAMEA3879553, study PRJEB24766) | human gut metagenome | biome: human-associated habitat; feature: feces | place: USA | collected 1985/1987 | reverse complement strand
CAGCTTCTCCGCATAGAAGAAGAGCTTGGGCAGGCAGCAGTATATCCGGGAATCAAGGCTTTCAATGTAAGACAGTAATCATGTTGCGATAGCGTGTGCTTGGGACAGTGGGGTCAGACCCCTGTCCCAATTTTGTCTGGGACAGGGGTCTGACCCCACTGTCCCAGGCAAACCGTTGTTTTATGCCCGCTGTCTTTTTTTTATGTCCAAAACAGGTCGCTGTAGGTAACATTACTTTCTTTTTGACAGTGATTGGAAATTGCGGATATGCATTGAATTGTCTAAAATATAACAATATCCGGGACAACATTTCAGGTGAAGTAATCAATTGTATTTGCGCAGTTAAGTTATCCGCGAATGCTTTGGTATAATGTATTGGGAATCGTGCTTGGTTGGAACCCGGATAATAAGATATACGCAGGAAAACCTGCTGAATGGAGAAAATTATGTCAGACATGAACGTTGTTGAAAAGCAGCCGCTCACAGACGAGTATCTCAAGAAAATGGATGCTTACTGGCGTGCAGCGAATTATCTTGGTGCAGCTCAGCTATATCTTCTTGACAATCCGTTACTTCGTGAGCCGCTTACTATGGATCACATTAAAAAGAAAATTGTTGGCCACTGGGGTACAGTTCCGGGACAGAACTTTGTATATGTACACTTGAACCGGGTAATTAAGAAGTATGATCAGGATATGATTTTAATTTCAGGTCCGGGTCATGGCGGAAATTTCTTCGTTGCGAATACATACCTTGAGGGAACATACAGCGAAGTATATCCGAATGTAAGTCAGGATATGAACGGATTAAAGAAGCTTTGCAAACAGTTCTCGTTCCCAGGAGGAATATCAAGCCACGTTGCACCTGAGACACCAGGTTCAATTAATGAGGGTGGTGAGCTTGGTTATTCGATAGCACATGCATTTGGTTCGGTATTTGACAATCCGGATCTTATAACAACTTGTATTGTTGGTGATGGTGAAGCTGAGACAGGACCACTTGCTACAGCATGGCATTCTAATAAGTTCCTCAATCCTGTGACAGACGGAGCAGTGCTTCCAATATTACACCTTAATGGATATAAGATAAGCAACCCTACAATATTCTCACGTATATCACACGATGAGATAGAAAGTTTCTTCCACGGATGTGGCTGGAAACCATATTTTGTTGAGGGCAATGATCCAATGACAATGCATAGAAAGATGGCAGAGACATTAGATACTGTTATTGAGGAGATTAAGGAAATACAGAGAGAAGCAAGAGAAGAAGGTAAGACAGAAAGACCATTCTGGCCTATGATTGTACTTAGAACACCAAAGGGCTGGACAGGACCAAAGGTTGTTGATGGCAAGGAAATTGAGGGAACTTTCAGGGCACATCAGGTTCCAATTATGATGGATAGACCAGAACATTTACAGCAGCTTAATGATTGGCTTGAAAGCTATAAGCCAGAAGAATTGTTTGATGAAAATGGCAGATTAATTCCAGAGTTAAGAGCACTTGCACCAAAAGGAGATCACAGAATAAGTGCCAATCCTCACGCTAATGGTGGTAAGCTTTTAAGAGATTTAAGACTTCCAGATTTCAGGGATTACGGCGTTGACGTACCTTTCCCAGGAGCAAAAGATGGTCAGGATATGATTGAACTTGGAGGTTTTGTAAGAGATATATTTAAGTTAAATGAAGAAACTAAGAACTTCCGTATCTTTGGACCAGATGAAACAATGTCTAACAGATTAGGCAAAGTATTTGAGGAGACTAACAGGGATTGGAATAATGTTCTTAAGGATAATGATGAATTCCTTGCCAAGGACGGACGTGTAATGGATTCAATGCTTTCAGAGCATATGTGTGAAGGCTGGTTAGAAGGATATCTTCTTACAGGACGTCATGGCTTCTTTGCAAGCTATGAAGCATTTATCAGAATAGTAGACTCTATGGCGGCACAGCACGCTAAATGGTTAAAGGTATGTTCACAGCTTCCTTGGAGACAGTCAATTGCTTCACTTAACCTTATTCTTTCATCAAATGTATGGCAGCAGGATCATAACGGATTTACACATCAGGATCCAGGCTTCCTTGACCATATAGCTAATAAGAAGGCGGATGTGGTAAGAATGTATCTTCCACCAGATACTAACTGCTTGCTTTCTTGCTTTGACCATTGCATAAGAAGCCGTGATTATGTCAATGTGCTTGTTACATCTAAGCACCCAAGACCACAGTGGCTTACTATGGAACAGGCTGTTAAGCACTGTACACAGGGTGTTGGCATATGGGAATGGGCAAGTAATGACCAGGGAGAAGAACCAGATGTAGTAATTGCTGGCTGTGGTGAGACACCTACACTTGAAGCACTTGCGGCTGTTACAATATTAAGAGATAATATGCCTGATTTAAAGATTAGATTTATAAATGTAGTCGATTTATTCAAGTTACAGTCTAATACACAGCACCCTCACGGTCTGTCAGATACAGATTATGACGCTTTATTTACAAAGGATAAGCCGATTATATTTGCATTCCACGGCTATCCAACACTTATACACGAGCTTACATATTACAGACATAACAGAAATCTTCAGGTATTCGGTTATCAGGAGGAGGGTACGATTACAACTCCATTTGATATGAGAGTGCAGAACGAGATTGACCGTTATCATCTTGTACAAGCTGTTATCAATGCACTTCCACAGCTTGGCAACTAGGGTTCATATCTTCTCCAGAAGATGAGAGATACTTTAGTTGCGCATAAGCAGTATATAAGTGAGTATGGTATGGATCTTCCAGAGGTACAGGAATGGAAGTGGCATACACCAGATAATAAATAATTGTTATAAAACTAGTTAGTGAATAATTGAGTGATTTATATAAAATATTTTTATAAAAGCTGCTTAATGTATTGCAAAATATACAAAAAAATAATATTATATAAGTAACTTTTTGAAATGTATTTATTAAAAGTAAGGGGATACGTCATATAGCAGGATGTGTCCCCATACTTGTAGTAACGGGTGTTACAGAAATGGAGGATTTTACAATGAATAACAAACCATCTATTAAAATCGGAATTGTGGCAGTGAGCAGGGATTGTTTCCCAGAGAGCCTGTCAGTGAACAGAAGAAAAGCTTTAGTTGAGGCTTACAAGAACAAATATAATGCAGATGAAATATATGAATGTCCAATATGTATAGTCGAAAGCGAGATACATATGCAGCAGGCATTAGAAGATGTCAAGAAAGCTGGCTGTAATGCTTTATGTGTATATCTTGGTAATTTTGGACCAGAAATTGCAGAAACTATGCTTGCTAAATATTTTGACGGACCTAAGATGTTCGTTGCGGCAGCAGAAGAAACATCAGCTAATGGAGGCCTTGTAGGTAACAGAGGAGATGCTTATTGTGGTATGCTTAATGCAAGCTACAACCTGAAATTAAGAGGAGTTAAGGCATATATTCCGGAATATCCAGTAGGAACAGCAAGTGAATGTGCAGATATGATTCACGAATTCATACCGGTTGCAAAGGCTGTATATGCGTTAAATAATCTTAAGATTATAAGCTTTGGACCAAGACCTAATAATTTCCTCGCCTGCAATGCACCAATTAACCAGTTATACAATCTTGGCGTTGAGATAGAAGAGAATTCAGAGCTTGACCTTTTTGAAAGCTATAATAATCACGCAGGAGATGAGAGAATTCCAGCGGTTGTAAAGAGTATGGAGAAGGAATTAGGAGAAGGTAATAAGAAACCTGAGATACTTTCTAAGCTTGCACAGTATGAGCTTACACTTCTTGACTGGGTAGAAGCACATAAGGGTTCAAGAAAATATGTTGCAATCGCAGGAAAATGCTGGCCAGCATTTCAGACACAATTTGGCTTTGTTCCTTGCTATGTTAATTCACGTCTTACAGCTATGGGAATACCTGTATCCTGTGAGGTTGATATATACGGAGCTTTAAGTGAATTCATAGGAACAGTTGTAAGCGATGATGTTGTTACACTTCTTGATATTAATAATACAGTTCCATCAGATATATACGAAGAAGATATTAAGGGCAGATTCAATTATACAATTAAGGATACATTTATGGGCTTCCATTGTGGCAATACAGCAGCGTGCAAGCTTTCATTCTGTGAGATGAAGAACCAGATGATTATGGCACGTTCACTTCCAGAAGAAGTTACTAACGGAACACTTGAGGGAGATATTGTACCTGGTGATATTACATTTTTCAGGTTACAGAGTACTTCAGACAGCCAGTTAAGGGCGTATGTTGCACAGGGTGAAGTTCTTCCTGTAAGAACACGTTCATTTGGTGCTATAGGAATATTTGCAATTAATGAAATGGGAAGATTTTACAGACACGTGCTTGTTGAGAAGAATTATCCTCATCATGGGGCAGTAGCATTTGGACATTATGGAAAGGCTTTGTTTGATGTGTTTAAGTATCTTGGCGTTGAGGACATATCATATAACCAGCCGGCAGGCGTGCTTTATAAGTCAGAAAATCCTTTTGCATAGTTAAGATTATAACGTAAATATATAATAGTTTATAGAAATGGGGTGCGGTATGTATTATATAGGTGTTGACCTTGGAACATCTTCGGTTAAGCTGATATTGATGGAACCAACAGGTGATATTGTAAATACAGTATCTAAGACTTATCCTATAAGCTTTCCAAAGCCAGGCTGGTCAGAGCAAAATCCGACAGACTGGTATGATAAGACCTGTGAGGGAATCAAAGAGCTTATAAAGGATATAGATAAGGACAAGGTTGCAGGAATAAGCTTCGGAGGTCAGATGCACGGTCTTGTTATTCTTGATGAGAATGATAATGTAATAAGACCGGCAATTCTTTGGAATGATGGAAGAACAACTAAGGAATGTGATTATCTTAATAATGAGATTGGAAAGGATAAGCTTACAGAATATACAGCGAATATAGCATTTGCTGGCTTTACGGCTCCTAAGCTTCTCTGGGTTAAGAATAATGAGCCTGACAATTTCAAAAAGATTGCTAAGATAATGCTTCCTAAAGATTATATAGCCTACAGGCTTACAGGAGTACATTGCACAGATGTATCGGATGCGTCAGGTATGCTTTTATTAGATGTTAAAAAGCGTGACTGGTCAGAAGAGATGATTAACATATGCAAAATTTCAAGAAAACAGCTTCCGGCTTTGTATGAAAGCTACGAAAAGGTTGGCTGTATTACTAAAGAAGCTGCTATGGAGCTTGGACTTCCAGACAATGTATGTGTAGCTGCTGGAGCAGGTGATAATGCTGCTGCGGCAGTAGGTACTGGAACTGTTGGGGACGGAATGTGCAATATTTCTCTTGGAACAAGCGGAACAATATTTATATCAAGCAGTAACTTTAGCGTTGATAATAATAATGCACTTCATTCCTTTGACCACGCGGACGGCTATTATCATCTTATGGGCTGTATGTTAAGTGCAGCTTCCTGCAATGGCTGGTGGATGGATAATATTTTAAAGGATACAGATTACAAAGAAGCACAGTCACATATAACTAAAGATATGCTTGGCAATAATCATATATATTTTCTTCCATATCTTATGGGAGAGCGTTCACCACATAATGACCCGCTTGCAAGAGCAACATTTACAGGAATGACAATGGATACTGAGCGTAGAGACATGACACAGGCAGTTCTGGAAGGCGTTGCATTTGCAATAAGGGACTGCTTCGAGGTTGCTAAGAGTCTTGGTATAAGAGTGGAGTCAACCCGTATGTGCGGTGGTGGCGCTAAGTCAGAACTGTGGTGCAAGATTATGGCTAATGTACTTGGAATTTCTGTGGAATTGTTAGAGTCAGAGGAAGGTCCTGCTATGGGTGCGGCAATGCTTGCCATGGTTGCAGCCGGGGAGTATAATTGCGTTGAAGATGCGTCTAATGCTCTCGTTAAAGTACGAAAGACAATAAGGCCAGACGAGAAGATAATAGAAAGATACGAGGATAAGTACAATAAGTTCAGATGTATCTATCCTGCAATGAAGAATGTATTCAGAACAATTAATGAGTGATTAACAAGGAGAATTTTATTATGAAGTTTTTTATTGATACTGCAAATGTTGAGGATATCCGTAAGGCTAATGACATGGGAGTTATCTGTGGAGTAACCACTAATCCATCCCTTATCGCCAAAGAAGGAAGAGATTTCAAGGAAGTTATCAAGGAGATTACTTCAATTGTTGACGGACCTATAAGTGGCGAGGTTAAGGCTACTACTGAGGATGCAGAAGGAATGATCAAAGAGGGAAGAGAGATTGCAGCAATCCACCCTAACATGGTTGTTAAGATTCCTATGACAGTTGAAGGTCTTAAGGCTACTAAGGTGTTATCATCTGAGGGAATAAAGGTTAATGTTACATTAATATTCTCAGCTAATCAGGCGCTTTTAGCTGCAAGAGCAGGTGCAGCATATGTGTCCCCTTTCCTTGGAAGACTTGATGATATATCACAGCCGGGCATTAATCTTATTCAGGATATTGCAGATATATTTGCTAATTATGATCTTAAGACAGAGATTATCTGTGCAAGTGTAAGAAATCCAATACATATTACAGACTGCGCACTTGCAGGTGCTGATATTGCAACAGTACCATATAAGGTAATTGAGCAGATGGTTCATCATCCGCTTACAGATTCAGGAATTGAGAAGTTCAAGAAAGATTATATTGCTGTATTTGGCGAATAATGTAACTGACACACAAGTTAACCGGGATTAAGCGAGAGGTAATGGATGGATTCATCACAGAAACTAACGAACACGGATGTAAAAAAACTTAATAAAAACCGTATATTCAGACTGATATATAATTCGGATAAGATATCAAGGCAGGAGATAGCAGACCAGTTAGGTCTGTCTCTGCCGACGGTTAATCAGAATCTTAAGATGCTCATGGAAGATGGGCTTATAGAATATGTTGGCAACTTCACTTCAACGGGTGGAAGAAGGGCACAGGCAATTACTATTAATAATAATGCAAGAAAAGCTATCAGCGTGAATATCAAAGCTGGCTATATTAATGTAGATGTAGTCGGGCTTAAAGGCCAGATTATATACAGTATGGCTGTTAAAGCACATTTTAGCAAGAGCAGTGCATATATTGAGAAGCTTACAGATGCGGTAAGACATGCAGTGGATTATGTTGGAGCAGACGCAGATGACATTCTGGGAGTTGGCGTTACAGTTCCGGGAATACTTGATGATGAAAAGCAGATTCTTATCTCAGCACCACCATTAAAAGCTAAGAACTATGATTTTACAAGGCTTATATCAGCTATTGATTATCCGGTCGTAGTGATGAACGATGCGAGGGCAGAGGCATACGCAGACCACTGGTTTAATGGAAAGCCTGAAGATGAAAAAATATATATTATGCTTGGTGAAGGTGTCGGAGGTGCATATATTAACGCTTCCGCAATCAGAAATGGTGTTCATAACCGTGGTGGCGAATTCGGACATATGGTTATTCACCCTGGAGGAAAGCAGTGCCTGTGTGGTAAGAAGGGCTGTTTTGAAGCATATGTTTCAGAAAAGGTATTATCATCAGAGCTTGATATGACACTTGACAATTTCTTTGAACTGGCAGTGCAGGGAAATAAGAATAATTCCAATGTGTTAGATGAATATATGGACAATCTGGCTCTTGGAATTAATAACATATACACAATGATGGACTGTGATATTGTTCTTGGCGGAACAGTTGCACCATATCTTAAGCAATATGAGAATAGTATTAAAGAACGTCTTGTTAATGATTATTCCTTCGATACTGATGCGGATTATTTAAGAATATCAGATGGCGGTGGCAGAAAATCAGGGCTTGGTGCAGCATTAAGCTTTGTCGCCAGATTTATTGATGGTGTGGAATAATGAAAGCTTATAAGATAGCGTGAAGTAGTGATTCTTGATGCATGAGTGCCGAATGCTATGATGCGTCAGAGGGGTGCATAAGCTTGGAATGCCTCTGTGTTTACCTATAAAAAAGATGTAAAGTGTGTGATTTATAGGTGAATTTCAAATCTGACTATTAAGATAGATAAAAATAATGCTTAAAATACCTATAAGGAGTCGATTAATGACTTCTTATAGGTGTTTTTTTGCTTTGAAGAAGAATTTTTGCTGAAATTGGTTGGAAAACTCCTATAAATTAGTTGAAATAATGGGTTTTATAGGATAAGAACCTGAGAAAAAGATACTTACAGGCTGAAAAATCGTGAATTATATGAAAAGTTACCTATAAATTAACAGGTATGAGGATTCTAATAGGACAGAAGCGAAAATAAACACATAAGAAACACATACATGAGTGTTTTATAGGAAATGAGTTTCCAGTATCACTCATCAAGACTTTTCATCTTCATTGCCCTGATAAGTCCTCTCGCTGATAATAAACCTGGGTCTATTCTTGACCTCCATATATATCTTCCCGATGTATTCCCCAATAACCCCGAGGCACATAAGCTGTATTCCCCCCATGAAGCATACGATACATACCGTGCTTGCCCAGCCGGTAACTGTGTTGCCGAGCAGGTTGTCAATAACAGCCCATATAACACCGATGAAGCTGAGGATTGAAACGATAATACCAAGTGACATAACAAGACGGAGTGGTTTTACACTAAGGCTTGTTATGCCGTTTAATGCAAGGTTAAGCATTTTGCTGAAAGGATAGTGGGACTTTCCGGCGAGTCGTTCGCTTCTTGAATAATATACGCTTGTACTTTTAAAACCGACAAGCGGGATAAGCCCACGAAGGTACAGATTAGTTTCTTTGAATTGTGCCAGTTCATTAATCACACGCTTTGATAAAAGCCTGTAATCGGCATGGTTATATACAGTTTCTGCGCCAAGCTTTGCCATGATTTTATAGAAGCCTTTGGCTGTGTTTCTTTTAAAAAATGTATCTGTTGAACGGTCATTTCTTACACCATAGACGATATCACAGCCATCGTGGTAAGCGTCAACCATATCTTCCATTGCATGAATATCATCCTGTCCGTCACAATCTATAGATATAGTCATATCAGCATACTGGGAAGCCTCCATAAGACCGGCAAGCACACTGCTCTGGTGTCCGCGGTTACGGCTCTGGCTTATTCCGATGAAATGTTCATCCTTCTTTGATAAATCCGTAATTATATCCCATGTACTGTCAGAACTTCCATCATTGACAAACATTATTCTGCTGCCAGAACAGATTTTGCCGGCTTTGATTAGATGGTTAAGTTCATCAAGAAACATGCCTGAAGTAACAGGCAGAACCTGTTCCTCGTTGTAGCATGGAATTACAATATATAAACAATCAGGTCTGTTCATAAAAACCTCCCGTTAAAGTTTTTGTTGTTCAATAGTGTATTCCCTATATTGTCTGTAACTCTTATTATCCTGATTAAGAATAATAAAACGGTTGAATATAATTGCTATGAATAAAAGAATTACAGCGAATACACCACATTTGTATAAATGCTTCTTTGTGACTGAGGACAGTTTCTTTGCCATGCTGTAAAAACCAATAATACTAAGAGGCAGTAACAGCATGAAATAAGGAAGCGTGTACTGGCATTTGCCTTCCCAGAACAGGTGGAATATGAAACCGCCTATAAAAGTAAGCGGAAGCACAGCAGCACCTGCGAAAGTACCTTCAATAAGTGTATTCACAGCATAAAGCATACTTCCAAATAAAATAATACTCTGCATTATATTAAGAAATGCAATAAATGGTGTGCTTCCCTTTAGTGAAAGAATATCCGAGATAACAGGGCTTTTCTCAATATCACTGCTGCGGACATTGGTTATCCAGAAACACTGAAATTCAGGGTTATTCCACTGAGAGGCAACTTTCTTCGAAAGAAATGATGTAAATGCTTTGTGGTTGTTTTTATATGTGTCAATATAACCTTTAATCTCTGCTTTAGAAACCTCAGCTTCTTTCTTGGTATCGTAATCGTTATTCTCGTAAAATGCAGCAATACGCCCGCTGTACCAGCCGTCTGCATAAACATTGCCATCAGATGGATGAAGTCCCATTGCAATCCATGTCCAGCTTGAAGCACCGCTTCCAAGATTGCAGCCGGAAATCTTTTCGATAACAAGCTTTGGAACAATGGCCTGAATTGCAAATCCTGCAATTACGGCACATGTAACAAGAATAATCTGTATATTTCTGTGTCTTAGTGTTTCTGCAACCGTATAGATTATGAGCGCAATCATGAATATAAGATAATTATTCTTAACCATAACGCTTAACATCATGGAAACAGCACTTATAACAATATATGAAATCTTAAAGCTGTTAAATTCTTTAAGGCTGTCAATAAAAAGCATTGTGTATTTGAAAGCGGAAGTGGCAAAGAATAATCCTGCAACATTGCCATATATGAATACGCTGTAGAGAGTCCATGGGAAAAACAGAATTCCCAGTATAATAGTGGACAGGCTTGCAATCCGCGGAAGCTTTAAAATCCCAAGTATGTCAGAAAACATCTTGTAAGTGAATACAATCATCACAACATTAAGAAGCTGCCAGAATAAGTAATTATAGTCACCAACTATGAATCCTATAATGTATTCAATGAACAGAAGCCCAATCTGGTTAGTGTATTTTGATATATAGCCATTGTACCGGAATGCCGAATAATCACCGTTTCTAAGTCCTCTTGCAGCATCAAGTACATAATACTGGTCAGCGCCTGCATTACTCTGCGTAAGCAGAACCCAGGCAGCACCGCTTATACCAATTATAATAAGACATATATTGCGGATTCGTATAAATGTTTTCTCGTTATTGGAAAGATAACTGTTAATTCTGGTGAAAATGTTATTTCTCACAAGATAAAAGACTGCAGCAATAAGAACTACAAGTATGATTATATGAAGCCATGCATGGTCTCCTGTGTAATAAGTGTGTTCACTTGCATCAGATGTCAGTCTGCTCGTACTGAAAATGCTTAGCAGAAACAGCCATATGTTAATAATAAGAAACAGACCTAAAACAATATATCTGTATACTGAATAAAGAGTTTTAGACATAATATTCTTCCCCCAGTTGGAATTAATGAAATACTAATCTAAATAATAACATATGATTACATCTATTGAAAGTTGTAAAATCAAATGATTTTGATTATAATGTAGTCATATTTTTTTGGGAGGATATAAACAATGATAGCTGATTCAATGGTTTCTTTAGTAAAAAACAGTTCGGTAATCCGTGCAATGTTCGAGGAAGGCAACAGACTTGCCAAGTTATACGGAGCAGAGAATGTGTATGATTTCTCACTTGGTAACCCTAATGTTCCAGCACCTGCAGAGGTTAATGAAGCAGTTAAGGATATAGTAGATAATGAAGAATCAACATTTATACATGGCTATATGAGTAATGCAGGATATGAGGATGTGAGACAGACTATAGCTGAGTCACTTAATAGAAGATTCGGAACACATTTTAACCATACTAATATTGTAATGACTGTTGGAGCAGCAGGCGGGCTTAATACAATATTCAAGACATTACTTAATCCGGGCGAAGAGGTTATGACATTTGCGCCATTCTTTGGTGAATACAGGAATTATGTAAGCAATTTTGGCGGAAAATTAGTGGTTGTTTCACCTAATACTGTGGATTTCCAGCCTAAGCTTGACGAGTTTGAAGCAAAGATAACACCTAAGACAAGAGCTGTTATCGTTAATAATCCTAATAACCCGACAGGTGTTGTATATTCAGAGGATACTATAAAGAAGATGGCTGCTATTATGGATAAGAAGCAGAAGGAGTACGGAACAGAGATTTACTTAATAGCAGATGAACCATACAGAGAGTTAGCTTATGACGGTGTTGATGTTCCATATCTTACTAAATATTACGACAATACTATTGTTGGTTATTCATACAGTAAGTCGCTTTCACTTCCAGGTGAGCGAATCGGATATCTTGTTATTCCTGATGAGGTTACAGATTCAGAAGATGTTAAGTCAGCAGCTTCTGTAGCAACGAGAATATTAGGATTTGTTAATGCGCCTTCACTTATGCAGAGAGTTGTTGCAAAATGTGTTGATGCACAGGTTAATCTTGAGGCATATGACAAGAACAGAAAGGCAATATACGAAGGACTCACAAGGTTAGGCTTTGAGTGTGTAAAGCCAGAGGGTGCTTTCTATCTTTTCGTAAAGTCACCTGTTGAAGATGAAACTGTTTTCTGTGAGGCAGCCAAGAAACACAATATCCTTATGGTTCCTGCGTCATCATTTGGATGCCCTGGATATGTTAGAATTGCATACTGTGTATCTTATGAGACAATTGTTAATTCATTACCACATTTTGCAGAAGTTGCTAAAGAGATGGGATTATAATTATTCGTGAAAGAAGAGGACTTATATATGAAGACATGGGAGAAGAATATTAGAAGAGTTGAGCCATATGTGCCGGGAGAGCAGCCTAAGGTTAAAGATGTTGTAAAGCTTAATACCAACGAGAATCCATATCCTCCAACACCTAAGGTGCATGAGGCAGCAGAGAGAATGAATATCAGTGATTTAAGACTTTATCCGGATCCTGAGGTTACAGACCTTGTACATGCAATTGCAGCTTATTATGGAATGAATGATAATCAGGTGTTCGTAGGAGTTGGTTCTGATGATGTATTGTCAATGTGTTTCCTGACATTCTTTAATTCAGACAAGCCAATACTGTTTCCTAATATCTCATATTCTTTCTACAGTGTATGGGCTGACCTTTACAGAATTCCATATGAGAAGCAGCCGCTTGATAAGGATTTTAATATAATTCCAGAAGATTATTACAAGGAGAATGGCGGAGTGGTATTCCCTAACCCTAATGCTCCTACAGCACTTTATATGGAACTTGATAAGGTTGAAGATATTATAAAACATAATCAGGATGTAGTTGTTATTGTTGATGAGGCTTATATTGATTTTGGCGGAAAGTCAGCAATGGAGCTTGTCAATAAGTATGAAAATGTGTTGGTTGTACAGACATTTTCTAAATCACGTTCAATGGCTGGTATGAGAATAGGTTACTGTTTCGGTAATCCAGAGCTTATAAAGGCACTTAATGATGTCAAATTCTCATTCAATTCGTACACAATGAACAGAACTTCAATAAGCTATGGCATTGAGTCTGTCAATGATAAGGAATACTTTGAAGAGTGCGTGGGTAAGATAGTTAAGACCAGAGAGAATGCTAAGGAAAGACTTTCACAGTTAGGCTTCTCATTCCCTGACTCTAAGGCTAACTTTATATTTGCAACACACAAGAGTGTTTCGGCTAAGGAAATATTTGAAGAAAAGAACATATTTGTCAGATATTTTAACCAGCCACTTATTGATAATTACTTAAGAATTTCAATAGGAACTGATGAGCAGATGGAAAAGCTTTACGCTGCGTTAGAAGAGATAACAGGACAGGTTAAGTAATATGGGAATACCTTTTGAACAGAGAAATTTTCAGAAAGAGCTTGATAAGAAGATAGCGGGCTTCCAGAAGGACGGAATTGTACCGACTCTGCTTCTTCACAGCTGCTGTGCACCGTGTAGCAGCCATTGCATAGAGTATCTTTCTGATTATTTCCATATAACTGTATTCTACTACAATCCGAACATATCAGCCGAAGAAGAGTATAGGAAGAGAGTAGAGGAACAGAAGAGATTCATCAGTGAATTTCCGGCAAAGTATAAGGTTTCCTTCATAGAAGGCGATTATGATACTAAGGAATTCTATGACATAGCTAAAGGATATGAACAGTGCAGGGAAGGCGGGGAGAGATGCTTCCGTTGTTATGAGCTGCGGCTTAAAAAGACCTGTGAAACTGCAAAGGCTGGTGGATTTGATTATTTTACGACAACGCTTACAATAAGTCCTCTAAAGAACAGCGTCAAGCTTAATGAAATAGGTTTAAAGCTTTCAGAGGAATATGATATGCCATATCTTTTATCTGATTTTAAGAAAAAAGAGGGATATAAGCGTTCTATTGAGCTTTCACATGAGTATAATCTATACAGGCAGAATTATTGCGGATGTGTCTATTCGCGTTGATTTTTGTACAATAAGTATGATATACTAAAACAAGATTTTGAGGTGATTAAATTTAAAGAGTAGATTGCATTATAATGCGTGAATTGGAGGATAATACTATGGCAAAGAAACATGGATTGGCTAAGGTTGTTTTAGGAGTAGGCGCTGCTGCTGTAGCAGGCAAGGTTGCTTTTGATAAGTTCAAGCAGACTAAGGAAAGATTCGCTAAAGAAGAGAATGATAGTTTTGATGATGAAATCCGTAAGTATAATGCTATCGGAGAGAAGAAGGTTATAGAGGTTGAAGATGAAGTATTTGCTGGCTGTGAGCTTAAAGCAGTGGCTTCTAAGGCAGTACTAGACCTTGGTCTTGCAGTGTTTGAGAAGGATGTATATATTAATTTCTCAAGTAATGCAAGTTCAGTAACTATTATTCTTCCAGAAGGTGTCAATGCAACATGTGATATTTCAAGAAAGATAGCAGGAGTTAAGAACCTTGTTGATAATGTTGATGAGGAAGGAATCCATACAGTATATATTATTGGTAAGGCTGTATGCAGTAATGTAGAAGTTATTCCTGTTAATTTCTATGTCGATGAAGAAGATGAGGAAGATCCTGATTTTGTTGATGAGGATGACTGCCTTGCATCAGATGATGATTTTGATGATGATGTTATATTTGATGAGAAAGACGGAGACGTTGAGGTTGAAGTCAAGGTAATCAATGAGAAGGCAGGTGGCAAGGAAGAAGAAAAGCCTGAAAAGGAAGAATCTGATGATGATACAGAAGAAACAGAGACAATTAATCTTGAAGAAGTGTAATAACTTCACTATGCTAAAGAATTATGAAGAACAGAGATAAGATATTAGATTACTTTGATAATGTGGCAGATGGCACAATTGTGTCGGCTAATGATATGTATGAGCATGGATTTGAGAGGATGAATCAGGAAGCATTCTTCCGGGCTGTCGAAAGGCTCTCTGACGAGGGTGAGATAATCCGTGTTGGAAGAGGTATGTATATTAAGAAATCAGACGCACAGGGAGATATTACAGAGCTTTTACTGAATTATTTCTTTGGAGAGGATAATTCAAGCGGAATGTTTACCGGAATACACCTGTATAACAAATATTCACTTACGAATGTTAAGTCTGATAATATAAGCTTGTATTCTAACGTGTGTAAGCAGTCTGTATGTCATATTGGTAATATAGAGGTGAAAAGACCTGCAGTAGAACTTGATTTTGATAATACAAGAATTATTGAGGCAATGGAGATATTCCAGAATTATTTTGACATTCCTGAACTTGATAAAACTAAGTTTGCAAGATATGCAAAGCAGTTTGCAAGGGGTTATGATGATGAGGCCGCGGTAACAGTATTGCGAAGCATGAAGTATAAGAAAAGATCAATTGCTTTTATGAAGAAGGTTCTTGATACATACAAGGTTCCTAATACTTTATCTCAGTTTTTAAGTAATGCTTCACATTATAAAGTGCCAACATTTAATAAGCTCGCAAGATAATTAAGAATTGGCTTATCTAAGGAAAGGACAGAATATGAAGAAGATAATGATTGCATCAGATATACACGGTTCTGCATATTATTGCAGAAAGCTGCTTGAAAGATATGAAGCAGAGAAGCCAGACAGACTCGTTCTTTTAGGTGATATACTATATCATGGTCCGAGAAATGACCTGCCTAAGGAATATGCACCTAAGGAGGTTATTGCAATGCTCAATCCTTTACGCAATGAGATTATATGCGTAAGAGGTAATTGTGATACAGAGGTTGACCAGATGGTGCTTGACTTTAATGTACTTGCAGAGCAGGCATATCTTAATTTCAATGACAGATCAATCGTTCTTGCACATGGACACAAGCTTGATGAGAAGAATATACCTGCATTAAAGGAAGGCGATATTCTACTTTGCGGACATACACATGTACCTAAGTGTGAGAAGAGAGATAATTACATATACATGAATCCTGGTTCAGTTTCAATTCCTAAAGAGAACTCAGAACACAGTTATATGATACTGGAGGATAAGTTCTACTGGAAGAACCTCGATGGGGAAGAGTACATGGAATATTAATATATCATATTTATTTTATACATTTTTAATTGCTTTTATTGGGTTGTGTGTTACCATATGTATGTTGATGTGAATTACTTCAATATATAGAAAGGGAATGTTTTTTATGAACCGATTTAAGCAGAGTTTTTCAAGATTTATGTATGGAAGATATGGCATGGACCAGCTTTCGAGATGCTTATCATATGTAGTTCTTGTTTTGATTATACTTACTTTCTTTTTAAGGAGTAATGTAATATATACAGTAGCACTCCTTGGTATTGTGTACATATATTTCAGAATGTTTTCAAGAAATATATCAAGAAGAAGTGCTGAAAACCAGAAGTATATGAAGATTCATTATAAATTTATGAGTAAGTTTAACAAGGTAAGAGCAAGAATTAAGGACAGTAAGACACATAGAATTTTCAAATGTCCAAGCTGTGGGCAGAAGATAAGAGTTCCTAAGGGAAAGGGCAGAATTAGTATTAAGTGTCCTAAGTGTCGTATAGAATTTATCAAGAAAACATGATATTTAATTAATTAACGGCTGGTGCGTATGCATCAGCTGTTTTCATGTTATTGTGGTTGTCAGCATAGATATTATGTGAGCTTAACTGGAGAATTATATGTGAATCCGAGAATTGAAAATCTATTGCAGATTAGTGCTGATACAAGTGAAGATATAAGGCAGCAGGTACCTGATATGGATGCCGGGTTTGATGACTCTGACAGAACATGGGAGATAATTGTCAAGACAGCTGGAAGTCTGGATAGGATTAGAAGCATTTATACAAATGCTGAGTTTACGCAGCTTCTATGTGGATACTGGATTGTAAGAACAACGATTGATAGTATTGAAGCACTTGCTACAGAACCGGAGATAATATTTATTGAAAAGCCTAAGGCATTATATTTTGAATTGTATGCAGCAAAGTCTGAAGCTTGCGTTAACGTTGCAAAAGCAGAAGAAACCCAGTATGGAGGCGTGACTGGAAAAGGTGTACTAGTAGCGGTAATTGATTCTGGGATAGATATAGGTAATAATGAATTTCTTGATGACTCAGGTAAAACAAGAATTAAGACGTTGTGGGACCAGACAACAGGCATTACATATTCTGACAATGAAATTAACAGTATACTGGAAGATTACAGGAATGGAGCTGTAAAGACACTGCCAGCTAGGGATGTAACCGGACATGGCAATGAAGTTGCAGTTATTGCATGTGGAAGGAGCGGTGTTGCTTCAGACGCAGATATTATAATTGTAAAGCTGGGAAATTCAGGGGGAAACGCATATATAAGGACAACGCAGATTATGAAAGGCGTTGATTACTGCATAAGAAAAGCTATTGAATATAGTCAGCCGGTTGCGGTTAATATAAGTTATGGTGGAACTTATGGCAATCATGAGGGCAGTTCTATATTTGAAATGTTTATAGATGACTGCTGTTCAACATACAGATGCAGTATATGTATAGGTGTTGGCAATGAAGGAGAAGGAAGAACACATTATTCAGGCCAGCTTGTCAGTGGAAATGTACTGGATGAAGAGCTTGCAATTGGTGATTATGAGCCTCAGATAAGTATACAGATATGGAAAAGGGCAATGGACAATGCAAGAATTGAACTTATTGCGCCAACAGGGGAAAGACTGGTTATAAGTGAAAGAAATGCGGGGGTTGTGCATCATAACATTAAGAATATGCGTATCGTATCAAAGGCGTATGGACCGGGACCATTCTATATGGGTGAAGAGATATATGCAGCCATAGTTGCGACAAGCGGATATATTACTTCTGGAATATGGGATATAAGATTTACCGCAGCAAATGTGTTGGATGGATTCTTTAATATGTGGCTTCCTCCGGTTTCGACATTAAGCAGTGCAACAGGATTTTTAAGACCGTCGCCTGAGTACACATTTACAATACCGGGGACTTCGAGGCGGGCAATATGTGTTGGCGCCAATGGGCGTGCTCCAGGGAGTGCGGCAACATTTTCAGGAAGGGGAGTTAATGTAAAAAGCGGCCTTCTGCTGTATGCAAAACCTGACATAACAGCACCGGGAGTTAATATAAGAATTCCAGGAAATAAGGAG
>OHUF01000491.1_pt1 | contig 18616 bp, 19 predicted proteins | sample 1579131 | NCBI WGS metagenome assembly OHUF01 (sample SAMEA3879553, study PRJEB24766) | human gut metagenome | biome: human-associated habitat; feature: feces | place: USA | collected 1985/1987 | reverse complement strand
TCGTTTACGATCACTTCATAATCATGAACCAGAACTTTCTCAACCGGATCTCCCGGGAAATCTCTTAAATCCAGAACGTATTTGATATTAATCTCGTTCTCTGCTCTCTTGTTGATGCTGTCATGGTTCGTGTTGATGACTTCCACCACGCCGGAACCAACGGTGCCATATCCTAATACTGCAATCTGAATCATCTCTTTTGTCCCTCTCTTGCTTTTTCTTTTTCAGGACTCCTGTCCTAAGATTTTAAAATAATGAACTCCCTGTCTGGACTCAATCTCGTTGATCATCTCCGAGGCGTCTCCCCGGTCTTCCGCGATATCCACGCTGATTGTCAGTGACGCCACGCCGTTTAACGGAATCGTCTGATGAATGGTCAGAATGTTTCCGTGAAACTCGGCGATAATCTTCAGCACATCGGAAAGCAGTCCCGGCTCATCGTCCATCTGCAGAATAAACGTAATCGTTTTTCCTTTTGCATTGTCATGAAAAGGAAGAATATCATCTTTGTATTTATAGAAAGAGCTTCTGCTGATTCCCGCTTTTTCCGTTGCCTGCTGCACGGTAAGCTCCTGCATATCCATCAACCGTTTGGCCTCGATGACCTTCAAAAGGACCTCCGGAACCGCCTTTTCTTTGATTACATAATACTTTGTTTTCTCTTCTCTCATGGCAATCCTCTACCTTTATACTCTTTCCAGGAAATACATTTGTTTTCACAGGAAAGATCGTATCATATTCCGACACAATACGCAAGGAATTTTTTCGAATCGGTTTTCAGAAGCCAATGCTTCCGCCGCCGTGACTGTTTCCGCTCGACGAAGTGTGAACGGTGCTTCCTCCGCCGCCAGAAACGCCTCCGCCGTGGTTTCCATCATCCTTCTGGATTTTGTGCATCGATACATGACGGTCGATCAGCGCATCCCTGCGGTCTCTGATGTTTACGCGTTTCAGATCCGCATAGCTCTTTGCACCACGGTTTTTCTTTCGTCTGTAGCTCTTCCAGATTCCAAAATAAACAAGAATTCCTGTCGCAGCCGCTGCGATAACAGAAATAAGAGCTTCCGTGCTGTTGATTTTGCGGTAATGAATAATGGAACCGTCTTCTGTAATCAGATAGTCCGCATCGGAAACGCCTCGGTCGAAGCATTCCTGCGTCATCGTAATCATTTTTGCAAAGGTTCCCGCATAGTCGCCGTCTTTCGCGTAGCCCTGCGCCGCCTGCAGGATATCATCAATTTCCGCATCGGACATGTAATACTGCATAATACCAGATGTCGAAATCACAATCTGGCGCTGTCCCATATCGATGAGGAAGCAGACACCGTTTGGCTCTTTCGGATACTTTTTGTCATAAAAATCATCTGCAATCGCCTGACAGTCCTCGGAACCACTGCTGCGCTCGGTCAGGATGACCATATGGAGCTTTGTATTGCGCTCGAACTCTGTACAGGATCTCTCGAGGTCCTGCTCCTCCTCATCGGAAAGAAGTGATGCATTGTCGTAGACATACTGGGATTCGGCTTTTACAATATTCACAGAAAAAACTCCGCACAGCAGAAGGGCCGCAAAAATTCCGAGCAGATATTGTCCTGCTTTTTTCATTCTTCTCATGCGAAATACCCTCCTATCAGCATCACAATCAGGACCAGAAGAGCACTCACAGCCGACGTCAGAAGGGCTCTCTTCCGCTCATAGGGAAAATCGCCGTTGATCGTTCCGGTCTGGCCGTTCATCGCATAGTAGTAAACCTTCCCGTCCTTTCCCGGATACGTCAGCGTCCAGACGGGAAACAGGACGTAACGCCAGTTCTCCTGCTTCGGGGAAAGGTTCATTTTTTCCTGCTCGAGGGAGATATATTCGTTCGCCTCATTCCGCATGGCGCCGCGTGCCATCGTCTCCAGTTCTTTTTTCAGTTCCGGTGCGATCTGCTGCTGTTCGATATCACGCTTTTCCGCCTGAAAGCCGGAAAGGTACCCCATGGAAAACGGCTGCATCTCCTCCAGACGGTATGGCTGTACGCATTCGATCAGATCGCGGTCTGCCTTGTTCAGAGCGTTACGCGACAGACCGTCCACACGGACCTCTCCCTCCCGGCGGACATCGTAGATGCTGGTCTCTGTGTACTCCACATCACCGGTCTGCCAGACTCTCACCTTCCGGCCGCGCGCTATGTAATCCGTCTCAAAGTCTCCGCCGTAAATCCAGTACGGGAAATAGACACCTGTCATCTTCTGTACCTGACTCTTTTCGAAAAAGTCCTTCGGAATAAAGTGTTTCTTCCGGGTAAATGACAAAAATTTCTCGATTGCCTGCTCCTTGCTGATTTTGAACGGCAGCACAAAATCCGGCATATATTCTCCCGAAAGCCGGCCTGAAAGCACCACCGGATTGTGGCAGTAGAAACAGTATGTCGCTGCCGTCGTCGCATCGGTCACAATCTCGGCGCCGCAGTTCGGGCAGGTGTAGACAACTGCTTCGCCCTGCTCTGTTTCCCCTTTTGTTTCCTCCGTACTGCTTTCCTTCTGTGCATCGGATGCTTCCTGTGCACCGGCAGCATCGTCCTCCCCGTTCAGCGCTTCCGCTGCTTTCGGGTTCGCCTTTTCGGCTTCTTCCTGTGTAAACGAGGACAGGCAGTACTCGCATTTATACTTTCCGCTTGCCGGATCGAAGGTCAGATCGCCTCCGCAGTTCGGGCATTTGTATGTAATAACCTCCATATTCTATCCCTCCTTCCCCGGAGCCGCTGTTGTATTGGATGGTTATCTGTTTTCTTTTACTGTCTTGGTTTTCCGCAGTTCGAGCAGAACTTGCCGGTATTCTCCGTTCCGCATGCGCAGACCCATTTTCCTGCCGCTTCCGGTTTCGGGCTGCCACAGTTCGAACAGAATTTACCGCTGTTCTCGGTTCCACACTTGCCGCAGATCCACACCATCGGCTTTGCACTTCCGCAGTTTGAGCAGAAATTGCCGGTGTTCTCCGTTCCGCAGGAGCATTTCCATACGCCTTTTGCAGCTTCCTGCTGTGCCTTGGCTGCCGCCTGCTGCTGCATCTGCTGCTGCTTGAGCATCTGGCCGCTGCCGTTGGAAAAGCCGCGGCGTGCGCTGTAACCCTTTGCCATCGTTGTTGTCTCCTTTTATTTTACTGTAAAATTGTCGAATTTACTGCCCATGCGCAGGAGGTCCTGCATCTTGTCTCGCTTTTTCGCGCCCGGGCGCTCGCCCACGAGGAAGCGGACGCGGATCTCCCGTCCAACTGCGCGGGACGTGACCTCGCTCAAAACGTCTGTCACGACCTTCTGGTCGAGCATGGACTTCTGCACCTCGGTCGAGCAGTAGACGGTGAGAAGGTCATCCTTCACATCCCCCTGCGCCATGCCGATGAACGCGCGCTTGTCGGGCGTCAGACGGTTTTTATAGCTCTCCATGAGCTGGTAGAAAATCTCATCATCCCCGCTGTCTCCACTCGTCGGCGCTTCCTGCGCAGGCGCGGGTGCTGCTGCTATCTTCGGCGCTGCGGCCTTCGGTGCGGGTGCGATCGGCTCGCCGTAGGGCGGCGGTGCGTCATAATCGTCGGGCAGCGGCGGCTCGTCCCACGGAAGCGGCGCTTCCTCGGCGGGCTTTGCGCTCTCTGTGGGCGCTTCCGCGGCCTTTTCCGGTGTAGGTGTGACCGTCTGTACCGCCGCGGGAGTGGGTGCGCTCGCCGGTGCGGATACAGGGTGCTTCGCCGCGAACTGCACGCCCGCGGCGATCTGCTCTTCGAGCCGCGCGATGCGCGCGCGGGCGAACGTCGGCTTGTCCTCGATGCGCGCGCCGAGCGCCGCCAGGTCGCCGGAGAGTGTTTCGTCGCAGAGCTTCAGAATGCAGAGCTCTGCGTCCGTACGGCGGTTTACGCTGAACTGGAGCTGCGCCGCCGTCTCCTGCAAGATCGTACAGAGCTGGATGAAGCGTGCGCTCGTCCCCTGCGCGCGCAGGTTTCGGAGCGTTGCGGCGTCATAAGCGCCGCTGAGTAAGCTCTCGCCGCCCTCCCCAGCCGTCGCGCTGATGAGCAGCTCGCGCGAGAGGGTCGAGAGCTCGCCGAGCACCGCGCCCACATCCTTACCGCCGTCGTAGAGCTTGCCGAGAAGCTCGAGTGCCCCGCGCGCATCGCGCGTCAGGATCAGCGACATGAGCTGTGCGGTCTGCACGTTTCCGGCCAAACCCAGCGCGTCGAGCACGGCGTTCGCGTCGATCGCGCCGCCCGCGGCCGCGCACTGGTCAAGAAGACTCAGCGCGTCTCGCAGCGCGCCGTCCGACAGTCGGGCCAGCAGCGCCGCGCCATCCTCCTTTAAGTCGATATTCTCCTGCCCCGCGATGTAGTTGAGCCTGCCCACGATGTCCTTCGGCTGGATGCGGCGGAATGAAAAGCGCTGGCAGCGCGACAAAATCGTCGCGGGCACCTTGTGCAGCTCCGTTGTCGCCAGAATGAACATCAGATGCTCGGGCGGCTCCTCCAAGATCTTGAGCAGTGCGTTGAACGCGGGCGTCGAAAGCATGTGGACTTCGTCGACGATATACACGCGTTTTTTTACCTGCGCGGGCGAATAGATGGCCTCGTCACGCAGCGCGCGCACGCTGTCCACGCCGTTGTTCGACGCCGCGTCCAGCTCGACCACGTCGAGCAGCCGCCCGCTCTCGATGCCAAGGCAGCTCGGGCAGCGGTTGCAGGGGTTGCCGTTTTCCGGATGCTCGCAGTTGACCGCGCGCGCAAGTATTTTGGCGCAGGTCGTCTTGCCCGTGCCGCGCGTGCCGGTGAAAAGATAGGCGTGCGACAGCCGCCCCTCCGCCACCTGGCGCTGCAAGGTCTCGGTGATGTGCTCCTGACCAACCACGTCGGCAAATGTTTTGGGACGCCACTTGCGGTAAAGCGCCTGATACATCCGCAGCCCTCCCTTACAATAGAAATACTCCCCCGTATACAGCTGCGGAACCGGCGTCCTTGCGGCACATGGATGGTCCCGCTTAATGCTGCTCGGTTCCCCGCCTGACATGGTTCGCAGGTACCCATTGCGCAAGACCGGTTCCGCAGCTGTATGCGGAGGAGTTGTTGAACAAATGGTATTCTACTATATTTCAGAAAAAATATCAACAGAAAAATGAAAAAGGGGCTTCACAAATTCAAAAAAGTGTGTTATGATAATCCGCGCTGGGAGACCAGCATTGCTATTTGGGCCTGTAGCTCAGTTGGGAGAGCGTACGGTTCGCATCCGTAAGGTCGTGGGTTCGAATCCCTTCAGGTCCACCAAAACAATATAATCCGAACCTTGTACCGATTGGTCATGGGTTCGGATTTATTGTTTTTATAGAAGAAGTTGAAGACTGGTAATAAAGAAACCGGGAGGACTGCCGATCAGGGCAATCCTCCCGGTTTCTTTATGTAGATGCACTGTCTGAAATCTCCTTCTTTGCTTTCCATTCGGCAAATGCCTTTTTGCCACCTTCGCTTTCGTAGTACTTCTGAATTACCGGAAGCAGACTCCGTGCCAGCGATTCGAAGACGTATTCCGGGATTTCGGCTGCATCCATGCTGTTTTGAATATTCGCTTTTTCTGCGTTCACATAGTACCTCCTTTATCGCTTCTGTAGAACATTTAGCGCATTTGGGGACGATCATAAGAAAAGATATTCCCCTGTGCTTTCTCAGCGCTTGTGGGGCGGAAAACACCTTGTTTTCGACCTTTATTCGTGCGATATTGCGCCATCCTCTTTTGGCTGAATCAGCTTTGCGTCCGCTGGATAGTTCAGCGTGATGAGGGCGGGCTTGCCCAGCCCCTGCTTTTTTCGGATAATCAAGCCGCTGTACTCCAACTCCCGGAAGATTCGCGTGGCGCTCTGACGGCTGCGGTGGAGTTTGGTTTGCGCCTGTTCCAAGGTGAAGTACAGCCGGATCGTGCCGTCCGGCTCGACGTAGCCGTTCTGCCGGGAAATGCTGGCTCTGTCCAGCAGCAGCGCGTAGAGCACCTTGGCGTCGTTGCTGATGCCCCGCAGGGCTTCGTCTTGGAGAAGGAACCTCGGAAGCGGTACATAGGACGCCGCTGGGCTCTGCGCCGTGAGCTTGCAAAAAGTTTTCATCTGACCTCCTGTCCCATCCATCCTATCCCTCCGTGTATTGATTGGATTGATGGATGAGATTCAGCTCCGCCTTGTCCAGGCAGATTTTCTTGCGGATGGGGCGTGCAATCCGACGTATTGAAACGCCCCTTTCACAGTACAACGGGCAATATATTGCGGACCGTGGCACTGACATTACTGCAAAAGAGAGCGAAAAAGCGCCTGCCTGTATGACAGACGCTTCAAAAAAACTGCTATTCGATGGGTTCTGACGATTCTCTTCGTTTTTCTGCAATGAGCGGCAGATGCCGCCCGCCTCGTCTCGCTGATGTAAAAGCGCGGCGAATTCCTGATACGGCGCGACGCGTGGACGTTGGAAACTGAGATTTGAGAGAATGGCAGGTGTATCCGGCATCCGTGCACATCGAAAAAATGAGCGTTTCAGCCTTGCGGCCAAAACGCTCATTTTGTATATAGGGAGCCATGCTCCTTGCTCTACAGTTGAAAATATTCACTGAGATTTGCAGGAAAAGACTTACTGTTATTAGCATAAAAGATTTAATTTTATTTGGATTTCCTGCAAGTGATCTGACTCAATCGGTGGATGATTGGGTTCAAGAGACTGCCGATACAGATTATTTGAGAATGTTGCGCACACTGCTGCCTTTCAGATAGGTCGGCTCTAAGACGATATTGGATGAATATGGCTGACGGGAGGATTTTCTTGCCTGTATACGTAAGAGCATCTGTGCCACTGCTGCTTCACCAAGCGCCCGCTGGTTGGTACCGAATGTTGTAAGTGTCAGCCCTGGGATACGCTCATTTTGCACCGGATCCAAACAAACGAGACTGAGATCATCCGGAATCCGCTTTCCGAGTATTTGGCATTGAGAATAGAAATCGATCAACACCTCGTAAGAAAGGCTGATAACTGCGGTCGTATCGGGGTTATCCTCGAAAAGTTGTGAGGCGTTGAACGGATGACGCACTTTGAGCGTGTCAGAGTACGAGTTGATGTCAATCTCATAGACGGAACGATCGGAAAAGGGTAAATTATTTTTTTCGCAGCCGTCCTTAAAGCCAAGGTAAGCCTGCCGCCCGGCGATCAACTCCTGCGAAACACCGAGGAGAACAATATTTCGATGCCCTTGGCTCACAAGAAAACTCACAGCTTGCTGGGCGGAAATCCGGTCGTTGCCAAGGATAGAATCGCAGGTTACAGAAGTGTCTTGGCGATTGACCATGACAATTGGTAACCCACCCTTTACTATTTGCTCAAGCTTTTTCTTGGTGGGATCGGTCGTGATCAAAAAAGCACCTGCCAGCTTACTTGCTACAGCTGTGTCCAGATAGGCGTCACAAACATTGGGATCGTAATCGCTATTACACAACCATGCCATTAAGCCGTGATCATACAGACCTTTCTGGATTACCTTAGATATTTCAATCTGCGCAATGCTGGAGATGTTGCCAACAATCAGGGCAACGATGTTTGAGTAACCTTGCGCAAGGCTTTGCGCGATCTGATTCGGCTGATAACCGGTATCACGAATAACCTTTTCTACCAAGCGGCGACTTTTTTCGCTTACGTTGGGGCTGTTGCGGACAACACGCGAAACTGTTGCCCGGGATAACCCGCACTTCTGGGCAATATCATCAATTGTAATACTCATGATTTGCTTAGACCCTCTCAATAATTAGAGACATTTTACACCATCGCGTGGAATTTGTCAAAGCAAACCAACGCCGACGTATGACGGCCAATCTCGCCTTAATGAAGTGTGTAGATATCGGGGCGGCGGTTATTCCAACTGCCGATCTTCTCGCGTACCTGCTTTTGGTATTCCGTGTCAAGCTCGGCGTAAGCGATGCTGACACGATTCGGGCACTGGGCGACAACCGTTCCCCATGGATCAACTACGCAACTGCGGCCAAACGGAAGCTCAGTGGACATCTTGCCGTACTGATTAACGGCGACAACGTAAGTCAAGTTGAGAAGGGCTGTGCTGTTGACAAGGGTATCCCAATGATCGGTGCGCGGCGGCAGCGGATTACCGGCGGGGCGCCATCCTGGACCATGCCTCGGGCAAGTTCGGGAAATCTCAGGTCATAGCAGACCAAGATGCCGACTCGGCCGATATCGGTATCAAATACTGCGGGGTGAGAGCCCGCCTCAACAAATTCGGACTCATCATAGCTCATGGCTTTCATAAGATGGATCTTATCATACTGACCGATGATGTTACCGTCTCGATTGATAAATAGACTCGTATTATAATACTTTCCGCTTTCTGCAAGCCGCTCAAATGAGCCGGGGATCAAATTAACATGATTCTTTTTTGCAATCGCACGCATTTCGGTTACAAAGTGTCCGTCGAGAGCTTCGGGGGATTCGCCATGCTCACGAGGCGCATCTACATCATAATAAGAGTCTTCAGGGAAAACTACAACATCCGCTCCATTTTGCGCGGCTTCCGCGGTCATGCTGGCAATCAGGGCAATATTTTCGTCAGGCAATCTGGCGGTATCCATTTGGCAGAGTGCAACCTTAATCATAAATCAGATTCCTCCTAATAAGTGTTAAATTGGAGAGCGCTTACAAAAATAAGATATGGCATCAAGGCGAATTAGTCAAGCGGGAATTTGAAATATCATTATTTTTGAAAAAAATTGTAAGATTATACAATATTTTTAAAAAAAAATCAGTCTACTATGTGAATTGCGCAGAGATTAAAAGTGTGGTATTTTCGAAAAGAAAAGAGAGCGCTCCCACAGCAAAGACGAAGCGCTTTCCACAAAAGGCATTCCCGATTCAATTCACATTTCTATTTTGGAGGTATCTGATGAAAACAAATTACGTTAGCCAGATGTCGTGGACCGAGTTTGATCAAAGACGCAAAGAAACAAAAACTGTAATCCTTCCTGCTGGCGCAACAGAAGTCTATGGTCCGCACCTGCCGATGGGAAGCGATATCATTGTTTCCCGAAAGATTGCAGAGTTGGTCGCGGAAAAGACCGGAGCGTTGATCGGTCCGAGCGTCGAAGTCGGTCAGTCGTATGATCTCAACGCATTCCCCGGAACTATTGCAACGCGCGGGCATCACCTTAAAGCGGTTTATCGGGATATCTGCGAGAGCTTCATCAAATGGGGATTTGAAAATATTTTTATTATCAATAGCCATGTTGCCAATACACAGCCCTTTAATGAACTGCTCGACGAACTGCGCCAGGAATACGGTACTGTCGGCGCCTCCATTGCATTCTGGCAGTATATCCCCGGATTAACGAAGGATATTTGGGAGACGGAAACACCGCATGGGCATGCCAGCGAAGCCGGAACGTCCGTGCTGCTCTATCTGGCCCCCGAACTGGTCGATATGGATAAAGCTGTCAATTCTCCTTCTCTGATCGAAGATCCGTATCCCCATATTACGGTATACACCGACTTTATTGAATATACAAAGACCGGTACTCTTGGCGATGCGACGAAGGGAACTGCAGAAAAGGGTGCAGAAGCTGTTCGCCGTGCGGTTGATGAGATCAGCGGCTATATCAACGACTGTATGGTGAATAAGAATAAGTAAAGGACTTGATTTCGGAGCCATTCGGACAAACAATACGACTATAAAAATTTTAGGAGGACCTGTCATGAGGAAATTATTTGCTTTGATTTTAGCAGTTGCCATGTGCCTGAGTCTGGCTGCGTGCGGAGCCAGCGACAGCGCCGACACGCCGCAGACGGACGGCGGCTTTGAAAAGCAGTCCATCAAGATCTCCTATTCTACCGGTGATCAAGGTATGGACGGCATTGCTGCCAACCGTCTCAAAGAACTCGTTGCTGAGAAAACGGATGGAGCGGTCACTATTGAGTGCTACGGCAATGCACAGTTAGCTGGCGGCGATATGGACCGTATGCTCGAGCTTCTCATTCAGGGCGGTGGATATGACCTGTGCATTCTCAGTGAGGCGGTTATGGAGAGCGTGAATCCCAATTTCTACATTCTTGAGTCTCCGTTTGTTTTCTCCAGCTACGAAGATGCCTACAATCTTCTTGACTCTGATGCAGGCCACGAGTGGATTACTAACGAATTTGCCGCAGAGGGTCTTACTTACCTCGGTAGTCTTGGTAATGGTATTCTTCAGATGACCAACTCCAAGCATGAGATTCGCACCCCCTCCGATTTGGCTGACATCCGTTTCCGCGTTTATGGTGATAACGATATGCGTCTGATCAAGGCCCTTGGCGGTGACGCGTTCGTGATGAGCTTCTCCGAGCTGTATTCCGCCCTCCAGCAGGGGACTGTGGATGGCCAGATCAATGGTCTCCAGACGATGGCATCCGCCAACCTTCAGGAAGTCCAGAAGTATTGCACCATGCTCAATATGTCCTTATCGTCCTTCCACATCGTTGCCAACAGCGCTGCATTTGAGAAGTACAGCCCGGAACTTCAGGAAGTGCTCAAGGAATGTGCGGTCGAGGCTGCTCAATATGCCAGAGATTATCTGAGTAATCAGGAAGCTGAGCTGCGCACCAAGTTTGAGGAGAGTGGCATGGTATTCTATGATCCGACTGAAGAGGAGCTCGCACAGTTCAAAGAGCTGGCAATGCCCGTCCTCAAGGACAATCTCTCCAACGTCAGCCAGGAAACGATTGAGATTTTCGGACTGAACTGAATTCCCAGACGTTAAACGAAGCAGAGCCGGAAAGACGCATATAGGCAAGCCTCCGCCTATATGTGTCGGCTCGCTCCTTTTTGATCAGATACTTTAGATTGGAGATTTGCTCTATGAATAAAAAACTCCATCCCGAAGATGTTTTGGCGGTATTTATCTTTGCCGCAATGCTCCTCATCACTTTTCTAAATGTGTTGTCGCGTTATATCCTGCATTTGGGCATTTCGTTTTCGGAAGAGGTCGTTACACATTTTGCCGTTCTGCTCTCCGGACTCGGCGCCGCGCAGGCTGTTCGCAACGAGTCGCACTACGACATTCCTTTACTTGACGGTGTGGTTGCCCCGAAGATTTCCTATGCGTTCAAACTGATCAGTGCCTTTTTGATGATGGTATTCAGCATCTATATGACGTATGCCGGTGTTGCCATGGTGCTCCAGCAGCACAAGCTTGGCAAGGTAACGACCATGATGCGTATTCCGGAATGGATTTGGGGGCTTGCAATCCCCATCGGATGTGCTTTTATGTCCGTCTACGCTGTTATCGTTTTTATACGCACAATTAAAACCCGAAAAGAATTTATTGCAAAGAAAGAAAACGAAAGAAAGAAAAAACAGGAGGAGAATTGAAGTGATTGGATTTATTGTTCTGTTTCTCTTCCTTGGGCTCGTTTTGATCGGGGCCCCGATCGGAACAAGCATGGGCATTGCGGGTTTGGTGTGCCTTGTGCTTGATGGCACTTCGCTGTCAGTTGTTCCGTATAACTATTACTCGTCACTCACCAGCTTTGTCCTGCTGGCAATTCCCTACTTTATTCTTGGCGGCGCAATCATGGAACGAGCGGGTATTTCAAGTCGCCTGATCCGCTTTGCGCAGTCTATGGTAGGCCATATTCGTGGCGGTCTTGCAATTGTATGCGTGATTGTCTGCTGCTTTTTTGCGGCGATTTGCGGCTCCGGCCCGGCAACGGTTGCAGCGCTTGGTATGATTCTTGTTCCTGCGATGATCGATGTCGGTCATGAGGAAGGCTCTTCTGCTGCATTGATGGCAACTGCGGGCTCGATCGGTATTATCATTCCGCCCTCTATCGTATTTATCGTCTATGCTTCAATCACCGGTGTTTCGACAAGTGATCTGTTTATGGCAGGCATTATTCCTGGTCTGCTCATGGGCGGCGCGCTGATTGCCGCGTGCCTTTTGACAACAGACAAAAAGAAGCTCAAGGTCCTGCCTAAGGCCAGCGGCAAAGAGCGCTGGGCAGCATTCAAAGATGCGTTTTGGGGCTTGTTGATGCCTGTCATCATTCTTGGCGGTATTTACGGCGGCATTTTTACCGCCACCGAAGCCGCTGCGGTTTCTGCGGTCTACGGTTTGTTTGTCGGCGTGGTGATTTATAAAACGATGAAACTGCGCGATATTATAGAAGTTTTTAGCTCCGCCTGCGAAACCAGCGGACAGACGATGTTTACGATCGGTACGGCAGCGCTGTTTTCCTATGTTTTGACTGTATCTGGTATTTCGGGATCTGTAACAAATCTGCTTACGACCTATACAAACGGGAACAAGGTTATTTTCCTGATTATCGTTAATATCGTATTGCTCATTGCGGGCTGCTTCATTGACGGAAACTGCTGCCAGTATATCTTTACGCCCATCTTCTATCCGGTTTGCATGAGCCTTGGATATAGTCCTATCGCTCTCGGTGTCGTGATGGCAATGAATACTGCGGTCGGTATGGTTACTCCGCCTGTTGGATGCAATCTTAATGTGGTCAGCGGTGTTACCGGTATCCCGTTCAAGCGTGTGGTCAGCGGCGTGGTGCCGTATATTATTGCGGGCGCAATCGCACTTCTGCTGGTAACTTATATCCCGGAAATTGCAACGTTCTTACCTGATGCACTTAACGCATTAAAACAGTAACGGATATACAATCTCCTAAAAAGAGAAGCGCCGGCCGCATAAGCGTCCGGCGCTTCTCGCAATGAACGAGACTATTTTTGCAGGCAAAACTGCACGATCAGAATTATGGCAAGGATCATGAAAATGACGCCAATGGCAATCGTATATTTGTTCCGAAAAGGAAAGCGATAATTCCATATCTTTTTCAATTGATCTCGCATGGCAAAGCTCCTTATTTTTTAATGTTTACTTACAGTATAGCACGAAAATCTGGAGAAATGCAACAGGAGATTGAGAGCGCTCTCTTGCCTGGCAAGAGCTTTTTACAGAGAAAGATCTTACTTAAATCATAACACCACCCACGTGACGAGGAAAGAACGGAGTCGACAATGAGACGAAAGACAAAAACTTATCACGCTGTCATCAGCGTAACTGTAATGACAGTACTGATTTTTACAAGTGTGGTTGGCTATCATGCGCAGCCGCAAATTCCATTGATTTTTGGCTGCTTTATAGCAGGGCTGGTAGCGCTTTGGGCAGGCTATTCGTGGACGGATATCCTTGACGGTATTGTTTCCGGTGTATTGCAGGCGATCGAGGCGGTGTTGATCCTTTTGCTAATCGGTGTGCTGGTTGGCTCGTGGATCAGCTCCGGAACTGTGCCGACAATCATCTACTATGGCTTGAAAATAATTTCGGCAAAATATTTTCTTTTTACTGCGGTATTGTTATGTGGGCTGGTTTCTTTTGTTATCGGTGCTTGGGGCACAGTTGGCACAGTCGGCCTCGCTTTTATGGGTATTGGCACAGCATTGGGCCTTCCGGCTCCTTTGGTTGCAGGAGGCGTAATTACAGGCGCGTATTTCGGCGAGATCGTTTCACCGCTTTCTGATGCGACAAATCTAACCGCAGCAGTTGTAGATTGCAATGTGCTCGGCTTGATGAAAAAAACGCTGCCAATTTCGCTGGCGGCACTGGCTTTGGCGGAAATTACCTATCTTATTGTGGGACTTCGATTTGGAGACAGCAATGCAGTGCAAATAGCCGATAATATAACGCCGCTGATAGAGGGACTTGACCAATCATTTGTTATTACTCCATTGGCGCTTATTCCGATGCTGATCATGCTTGTCAGCATTGCATTCAAATGTCCTGCGATCCCTGCAATGCTGATAGGAAGCGTTGCAGGAATTATCGGGGCGTTGACAGTGCAGGGGGCTGATTTGGCAGAACTGTTTGAGGTGTGTTTTTCCGGATACGTTGGGAATACAGGGGTAGAGACTCTGGACGCACTCCTAACAGCCGGCGGGCTGGAATCTATGATGGAAGCGGTGTCCATCATCATTATTGCTATGGGATTTGGCGGTCTAATGCAGCACACGGAACAAATGGAGGCATTGATTACACCTATCGCACGCCATGTGAAAAGCAGGGGAGGGATTGAAGCTCTGACTGTGTTTTCTTGTGTTTGTATGAATATCATTTTACCGGATCAATATCTTGGTATTTCCGTGCCCGGACAAATGCTGGCCCAAGAGTATGATAAGCGGGGAATGCCACGTCTTGAGCTGAGCCGTGCACTGTTGTGCGGCGGAGCGGTAACCTCACCGCTGATTCCCTGGAACACCTGCGGAATCTACTGCGCAGGGATTTTGAATATCAGCACGATGGAATATCTGCCGTATGCCTATTTAAGCATTCTCCTACCAATAATGCTGATCGTAATGTGTTTTGTATCACAATTCAAGCACAAGGCAGAGAATGCGAGGGCCAATAGGTAAGTAAGTATTTGCTCGGCTGATGGGGCCTGTTGCCTTGCACGAGTGTATTCTGACGGAGATCAGAAGGCGGATGCTGGAGAATGTCATCCTGCTGAAAATCAAGCTGGCAAACCCAAGAAAACGGGTATTTGAGATCAAGCACAGCGAGGACTGTGCCGCAGCAGTACCGTCGTCTGACCAATGCGAAAAAACGCTCAGGCAGAGTATCGCTATGGCACGATTACTGAAAAGGTCGTCTTCTATCGCTGGGAAGATCGAGTGACAGGCGGCGTTTCATATCGGAACGTGGAAGAAGATTTGAGAACTCTTGTATCATAACGATTTGGCACAGCCTCCGGTTGGCAGTAACCGGAGGCTGTCATTTTCTGCGTTGCAGGAGGTTAAGTCAAAACTTATTTATATAATATGAGATAAATAAGTTTAACTGGCTATCTTGAACTTATTTATCCGATATGCTATAATCAAGTTAAAATAAAGTGCAGGGTGGGATATATATGGAGTTCCGCGTATATGAGGATATCGAGGTCATTCTGACGCTGTTAGACATGACGATTCAGGAATTTGCGAACGAACTTGGGGTAAGCTATAGCACCGTCTCCCGCTGGAAAGAGCGGGGGGAAACCGTTTCACCGGCCAATCTGGAAAAGATATATGAATATGCGTTCAAAAAGCGAATTCGTTTGAATAAGATTAAGGAGCAGTTGTTTCGGGAAGAATGTTTAGAGGACCACGCTCTCTTGTTTCATGGAGCTAAAACAGATATCTCGGGTCGCATTTCTGTTGAAAGATCGAGGAAAAACAACGATTTCGGACAGGGCTTCTACTGCGGCGAAAGCTTGGAACAGTCGGCGATGTTTGTTTCTAACTATCCGCGCGCAAGTTTGTATATGCTGGATTTTGATAAAACAGGTATGCAGGAGCTGCGTCTGGGGGTAGAGCAGGACTGGATGCTGATGATTGCGTTCTTCCGCGGAAAACTGACGGCCTATGAGAATCATCCGATCATCCAGAGAATTCTGAATCGTTTGAATGGGATCGACTATGTGGTAGCCCCGATTGCAGATAACCGAATGTTCCAGATCATCGACAGCTTCATTGAAGGCGAAATAACGGATGTGCAGTGCAGGCACTGCCTGTCGGCTACCAATCTGGGAAATCAGTATGTTTTTCTGACGCAGCGCGCAGCGGATCGAATTCAGATCCTGCGCAAATGCTATCTGGCGTCTGTTGAGAAGGAAGCCTATATTTCTATTCGAAGCGAGGATGCGGAGGTCAGCAACGATAAGGTCAAAATTGCACGCAAGCAGTATCGCGGACAGGGAAAGTATATTGAGGATATTCTGGTATGAAAAAGATTGATGAAGAAGGCTTGAAACTCTGCGCGTTGCAGGCTGAGGTTTTTGCAGCTTCGCTCACAGTGACGCAATGCAGTTCTCTCATTTTTATCCGAAGGTTCATGAATTCTGAGGTTGCAGCCAGAATGGACAGGAGAGGCTTTTTGCTGGGGGCAAGCGACACACGCAGTATTTTGAATGACGTGGACGCGCAATATGGACCGACCTCCTATGGGAAGGAGCGGTACGGCAGAGAAGAGCTGTATTGGATGGGATACTTGTACCGATACTGGGCATATACCTACGAAAAAAGCAGCAAGCAGGTGTATAAACAAATGAAACCGAAGGAGCTTCGCAAGCTGTATTACCCGTATCATTCGCTGGATCCCGCACAGGCCATAGAGCGGATTCTGGAAGGCAACGGCAGCAAGGAAGAGGACTACACGGAAAAAGGCGTCAGAATTCTGCGCGAAATTCTGGAGCGGGAGAAAAAAGAAAACGATCTATAAAAGAAACCGCTGTCTCGACTGAAAAATCGGGATGGCGGTTCTATTTAGAAGCGAAGAGAGGCGGATTTGTCATGCGACAAGTGGATACTTGGCGTTCCATCGCTCATTTCATCAATCATTTTCTCGATGCACATGAGTGATGCCCTCCGAACTGGCACGATCAGCGCGCGAAAACCTCTGCCTATCCGCAGAAATTTTCAGATTCTTCCCTTGGGTACCTTTTCAAATGGATTCCAATCCGTTATAATATATCTACCAACCTAACGAATAACGCGAGGTGCCGCCATGAAAACGAAAGATACGCCGAAGCAATACGTCATCTACTCCCGCAAGTCCAAATTCACCGGCAAGGGCGAGAGCATCGAGAACCAGATCGAGCTGTGCCGCCAGTACATCGCCATGCACTTTGGCGAGGAAGCGGCGGAAAATGTGCTGGTCTACGAGGACGAGGGCTTTTCCGGCGGCAATCTGGAGCGCCCGCAGTTCAAGAAAATGATGAAGGACTCGCAGAAAATCGCCTTTGCCGCCATCGTGGTCTACCGCCTCGACCGCATCAGCCGCAACATCGGCGACTTTGCCAAGCTCATTGAGGACTTGGGCGACCGGCACATTGACTTCATCTCCATCCGCGAGCAGTTCGACACCAGCTCCCCCATGGGGCGTGCCATGATGTACATTGCGTCGGTCTTTTCCCAGCTGGAGCGGGAGACCATTGCCGAGCGCATCCGGGACAATATGCACGAGCTGTCCAAGACCGGGCGCTGGCTGGGCGGCACAACGCCCACGGGCTACGCCTCGGAGAGCCTGTCCAGCGTGACGGTGGACGGCAAGGTGAAAAAAGCCTGCAAGCTCAAACCCATCCCGGAGGAAATCCAACTGGTCAAGACGATTTTCGAGGTGTTCATGGAGACCGGCTCGCTCAGCAAGACCGACCAGTACCTGTTGGAGCACCGCTGCGTCACGAAGCGCGGCAAGCAGTTCACGCGGTTTGCCATTCGGGGCATTCTGACCAATCCGGTCTACATGATCGCCGACGAGACGGCGTATCAGTATCTGAAAGAAAACAATGTTGACCTGTTTGCCGAGCGCTCGGAGTTCGACGGCGAGCACGGCATCATGGCGTACAACCGCACGCTCCAGCGCCCCGGCAAGGCAAACCAGATCCGCCCGATGGAGGAATGGATCGTGACGGTGGGCAAGCATCCGGGCATCATCGCGGGCAGCGACTGGGTGCGGGTGCAGGCCATGCTGGACGTCAACAAATCCAAGAGCTACCGCAGACCCCGCAGCAACGTGGCGCTGCTGTCCGGGCTGCTGCGCTGCGGCGAATGCGGCGACTATATGCGCCCGAAGCTGACCAACCGCAAGAATGCGGACGACGAGCTGATCTACACCTACATGTGCTCCACCAAGGAGCGCAGCCACGGCACGGTCTGCTCTATGAAAAACTGCAACGGCAACACACTGGATGCCAAGATCATTGAAGAAATCCGCAAGCTGTCTGCCGACAAGGAGACCCTTACCCGGCTGCTGGCGCAGACCAAGAAGGTTATCAGCGGCAGCAAGGAGGGCTACGACGCAGAGCTTGCGCTGCTGAAAGAGAAGCACGCTGAAACCGAGGATCGCATCAAGCGGCTGGTGGAGTCCCTGTCCGTTGCCAGCGACACCTCCGCGAAGTACGTCATGGAGCAGATCGACGCGCTCCATCAGGAGTGCGAGACACAGCAGCTGCGCCTTGCCGAGCTGGAAGCGCTCACCGAGCAGAGCCGAATGCTCCATCAGGAGTTCGCCTTCCATCAGGAAATGATTGAATCGTTTGCCAGCGCAGTGGATTCTGCCACGCTGGAGGAAAAACGCCGCCTGCTGCGCACCATCGTCAAAAAGGTGGTCTGGGACGGCAAAAATGCCTATGTTTACCTCCTTGCGGAGGATGGAGAGGCGGATTTACCGCCCATTGACCAACCTATGTATCCGTTAGGAGAGGATAGCGAATGAGATTCTGATGTACTTTCGCAGTCGGAAGAAATTACAGGGCGAGGTGTCGCTCAACGATTCGCTCGATTCCGACGCCGACGGCGAGTCGCTCTACCTCATGGATGTCGTCGGCGTCGAGGACACGATGTATTTGGACATTCAGGACCGCGACGACTGCCTGCGCGTGCGAAGGCTCGTGCACGAGTGCCTGACCGAGCGGGAGAAAGAGGTCATCATCTCGCGTTACGGCCTCGGCGGCCGGATGCCCCACACACAGCGCGAGGTCGCCAAAAAGCTCGGCATCTCGAGGAGCTATGTATCGCGCATCGAAAAGCGCGCGCTGCAAAAGCTGGAGGAAG
>OHUF01000479.1_pt1 | contig 19079 bp, 20 predicted proteins | sample 1579131 | NCBI WGS metagenome assembly OHUF01 (sample SAMEA3879553, study PRJEB24766) | human gut metagenome | biome: human-associated habitat; feature: feces | place: USA | collected 1985/1987 | reverse complement strand
TTGATGCTGACAAAGATTATGTCCGTGTAGTTGTTTCTATGTTCGGACGAGAAACTCCGGTTGAACTTGAGCTTGCTCAGGCTGAACCGATAGAAGATTAATCAAATAATAATCAGCCGATTGGCTTTTTATTGGGAGTGTAACGCTCCCTGTGGGAGGGACCCTACACAGTGGCGTCCCGCAATTTACCACGAATTTTGGAGGTGCAAACACAATGGCTCAGAAGGTTGTAGGCTTAATTAAGCTGCAGATTCCCGCCGGAAAGGCTACTCCGGCACCACCTGTTGGTCCGGCTCTCGGTCAGCACGGTGTAAACATTGTTGCGTTCACAAAGGATTTTAATGAGCGTACAAAGAATGATATCGGTCTTATCATTCCGGTAGTAATTACTGTATATGCAGACCGTTCATTCACTTTCATTACAAAGACTCCGCCTGCTGCGGTTCTTCTTAAGAAGGCTTGCGGTATCGACAGCGGTTCAGGCGTACCTAACAAGACAAAGGTAGCTCAGATTACTCGTGAGCAGATCACAAAGATTGCAGAGCAGAAGATGCCTGACCTCAATGCAGGTTCACTTGATGCTGCTATCAGCATGATTTCCGGTACAGCAAGAAGCATGGGTATTACAGTAGTTGACTAATTATTTCCGGGTGGGAGGATAATTCCGATTGACCACCTAACAATGGAGGAAGACTGATGAAACACGGTAAGAAATATGTTGACGCTGCTAAGCTCGTTGACAGAACTAAATTATATGATACAAACGAAGCACTTGACACAGTTATCAAGACTGCAGTTGCTAAGTTTGACGAAACAGTTGAGCTTCATGTAAAGCTCGGCGTTGACAGCCGTCATGCTGACCAGCAGGTTAGAGGTGCGGTTGTTCTTCCTAACGGTACAGGTAAAAAGGTTAGAGTTCTTGCAATTTGTAAGGGCGCTAACGAAGAGCTTGCCAAGGAAGCCGGTGCTGACTTTGTCGGTGCTGAGGATATGACACAGAAGATTCAGCAGGAGAACTGGATGGACTTTGATGTTCTTATTACAACTCCCGATTGCATGGGCCTTGTAGGTCGTCTCGGTAGAATCCTCGGTCCCCGCGGTCTTATGCCAAACCCAAAGGCAGGTACTGTAACTCCTGACATTGCCAAGGCTGTTAAAGAAGCTAAGGCAGGTAAGATTGAGTACCGTCTTGACAAAACAAACATCATTCACTGCCCAATCGGTAAGGCAAGCTTTGGCGCTGAGAAGCTCGGTGAAAACCTTGACACTCTCATGGGCGCTATCGTAAAGGCTAAGCCTGCTGCAGCTAAGGGTCAGTACATCCGCTCAGTTGCCATTACTTCAACAATGGGTCCGAGCGTTCGCATCAACCCTGCTAAGTTTGGTGCTTAATTTCAGTTATTTACACAATAGTGTGAATATATAAAATTCGCTGTTCTAAAGACAGCAGGTGCGTAAGCGTAAAGGTTTTTCCTGCCTGCCGAGGAAGATGCAAATTACATTGTTTTGTGTTTTTGCAGCCGTCCGAGGTAAAACGGACGGCTGTTTTTTATGAACTGCGTTACAAATATTTTGGAGGTGAATTTATCTTGCCAAGTCAAAGTGTTTTAGAGCAGAAGAAAGCAATTGTTGCAGAGCTTTCAGAAAGACTCAAAAGCTCAATCACAGGTGTAGTTGTCAGCTACGAAGGTATTAACACAGAGGACGATACAAAGCTCAGAAAAGAGCTTCGTGAGAACGATGTTAAGTACACTGTAGTAAAGAACACACTTCTTTCCCGTGCTTGCGAGGAAGCAGGTCTTGATGACATTAAGCCTGTTCTCGAGGGTACAACAGCTATTGCTACAAGCGACAGCGAGTACGCTGCTGCTGCAAGAATCCTTTGCAACTATGCTAAGGATCATGACAACTTTAAGGTTAAGTCAGCTTATCTTGACGGTGCCGTAATTGATATGGACACAATCGTTGCCCTTTCAAAGCTCCCAACAAGAGAAGTTCTTCTTGCAAATGTTCTTGGTGCATTCCAGGCACCTATCGCATCCTTTGCACGTGCCGTACAGGCTATCGTTGACAAGGGTGGCGTTGAAGCTTGTGCTGCTGAGGCAGCAGAAGAGGCTCCTGCTGAGGCAGAAGCTCCTGCAGCAGAATAATCGGCTGCAATTAATTAAAATTTTACTAATTATCATATTGGAGGTAAATTACAATGGCATCAGAGAAAATTACTGCTATTATTGAAGAATTAAAAGGCCTCACAGTTCTTGAGCTTTCAGAGCTCGTTCACGCTGTAGAGGATGAGTTTGGTGTATCAGCTGCTGCTGCAGTTGCAGTTGCTGGTCCTGCTGCTGACGGTGGCGCTGCTGCTGCTGAGCAGACAGAGTTTGATGTAGTTCTTAAGGCTGCAGGCGGCAACAAGATTGCTGTTATCAAGGTTGTTCGTGAAGTAACAGGTCTTGGTCTTAAGGAAGCAAAGGCACTCGTTGACGGTGCTCCTAAGGCTCTCAAGGAAGGCGTTTCTAAGGAAGACGCTGAAGCTATTAAGACTAAGCTCGAAGAGGCTGGCGCTGAAGTAGAACTTAAGTAATTTTACTTATAGCTTGCATTTTAAGTCCGACAGATTTCTGTCGGACTTTTTTGCGTTTATTGTTAAAATTTGTCATTTTTGATTTTGTATAAATTCAATTTTTTATCTTACAATAAAAGAGTATGGACAATATAATCACAATGTCTGTTTTAACTGTTTTTGATTACTGTTTTGCTTGACGAGCCGATTCTTTTGTGATAAACTATTAACGAACATAGGGTGTTGGATATTAACGCTGGCAAGGGGTATTTGTCGCAATTCCACTATCTATGTGAATTCAGAAAACATAGAAAGGTTGATACTGAAATGGCAAAGATTGATTTAACAAAGTACGGTATTACTGGTACCACTGAAATCGTTCACAATCCTTCTTATGAAGAGCTTTTCAAAGAAGAAACAAGACCCGAACTCGAGGGTTATGAAGTTGGTCAGGAAACTGAGCTTGGCGCAGTTAATGTTATGACCGGCGTTTACACAGGTCGTTCACCTAAGGACAAGTTCATCGTTATGGACGAGAACTCAAAGGACACTGTTTGGTGGACTTCTGACGAGTACAAGAACGACAACCATCCTGCATCTGAGGAAACTTGGAAGGCAGTTAAGGAAATCGCAAAGAAAGAGCTTTCTAACAAGAAGCTTTATGTTGTAGATGCTTTCTGCGGTGCTAATAAGGACACAAGAATGGCTGTTCGTTTCATCGTTGAGGTTGCTTGGCAGGCTCACTTTGTAACAAATATGTTCATCACTCCTTCAGCTGAAGAGCTTGAAAACTTTGAGCCTGATTTCGTTGTTTACAACGCATCAAAGGCTAAGGTTGAAAACTACAAGGAGCTCGGTCTTAACTCAGAAACAGCTGTTGTATTCAACATCACAAGCCGTGAGCAGGTTATCATCAACACATGGTACGGCGGTGAGATGAAGAAGGGTATGTTCTCAATGATGAACTACTACCTCCCGCTCAAGGGCATCGCATCAATGCACTGCTCAGCCAACACAGATAAGAACGGCGAGAACACAGCTATCTTCTTCGGTCTTTCAGGTACAGGTAAGACTACACTTTCAACAGATCCTAAGAGACTCCTCATCGGTGATGACGAGCACGGCTGGGACGACAACGGCGTATTCAACTTTGAAGGCGGCTGCTATGCTAAGGTTATCAACCTTGACAAAGAGTCAGAGCCTGATATCTACAACGCTATCAGAAGAGACGCTCTTCTTGAAAATGTTACTGTTGACAAGGAAGGCAAGATTGACTTTAACGACAAGACTGTAACAGAGAACACTCGTGTATCATATCCGATTGATCACATCGACAACATTGTTCGTCCTGTTTCTTCAGCTCCTGCTGCAAAGAATGTAATCTTCCTTTCAGCTGATGCTTTCGGCGTACTTCCGCCTGTTTCAATCCTCACACCAGAGCAGACAAAGTACTACTTCCTCTCAGGCTTCACAGCTAAGCTTGCAGGTACAGAGCGTGGCATCACAGAGCCAACTCCAACATTCTCAGCTTGCTTCGGTCAGGCATTCCTCGAGCTTCATCCTACAAAGTATGCTGAAGAACTCGTTAAGAAGATGGAAATGAGCGGTGCTAAGGCATACCTCGTAAACACAGGTTGGAACGGCTCAGGCAAGCGTATCTCTATTAAGGATACTCGTGGTATTATCGATGCTATCCTTGACGGTTCTATCACAAAGGCTCCTACAAAGACAATTCCACACTTCAACTTTGAAGTTCCTACAGAACTCCCCGGCGTTGATTCAGGCATCCTCGATCCTCGTGACACATATGCAAATGTTGCTGATTGGGAAGAAAAGGCTAAGGATCTTGCAAGACGTTTTGTTAAGAACTTTGCTAAGTACGAAGGCAACGAAGCTGGTAAGGCTCTCGTTGAAGCAGGTCCTAAGGCTTAATTTGCCCGACTGTGCTTAACGCATCATAATTGGTGCAACCTTTATCTAAATAAAAATTTCACCCGAAAGGTTTTTGAAAAATTCCTTTCGGGTGTTTTTTTATTTGTATTGCTTTTATTTTAGTGTTGATATATAATTTTATTGTATATCAGTAATAATGACTATGGTGATTTTCTATGTTACAAAAGGATTATGTTATCGAGGCAATGAGGGCTAACGGTGGTTATGCAACATTTCAACAGTTGAATAAACTTGTCGATTGTTCAAATTGGGGAACAAAAACACCCGCCGCAACAATCAGGAGAATTGTTCAAAAAAATGATGAATTTTTTAGAATACAATCAGGCTTGTGGGCGTTAAAAGAATATGAAAACGAAGTCAACAAAAAGTTTAAAATTCAAAGTAAAAGCGAAAAGAGCTTAAATGAATTTACCCATTCGTATTTTCAAGGTATAATTGCAGAAATTGGCAATATCAGAAAATTGGGAACTTATGTGCCTGCACAAGATAAGAATAAGTTGTTTTTAGAGAAAAAGTTATGTGAGGTAGCTACAGTTCATAATATGTACGAATTTACCTATCCCGAAATACTTAGAAAAGCTAAAACTGTAGATACAGTATGGTTTAATGAAAGAAAAATGCCGTGTGCCTTTTATGAAGTAGAACATACAACTGATATAAAAAATTCGTTAAATAAATTTTATGAATTACAAGATTTTAGAGCAAGATTTTGTATCGTTGCATCAAAGGAAAGAAAAAGACAGTTTGATGATATTATAAGTTCTTCAATATACACTCCCATAAGAAAAATAGTTGAGTTTATAGATTATGACGCTCTTGTAAAACAGTATGAAAATGAGAGTAAAATTGAACAGTCGAGGGTGATTTGATGAAAAATTATGTTATCGCAATAGAAGAAACTGTTGTCCAGAATTTTGAAGTTGAAGCAAACAGTCAAGAAGAAGCACTAAGAAAAGTTGAAACAGGTTATAAAAACGGTCACTATGTTTTAGAATCCGGTGAGGTTCAAGCGAAAAAGATGTCAGTTTTAAACTCTGATAATGAGTCTGATAAATGGATTGAGTTCTAATAAGGCAATGGTCAGAAATCAACTGGCTGCAAAAAAATCAGTGCCCGTATCGAAAACGAGCATATGATTTAAGGCATTTTTATGATTTTAAAAAAACTTACACACTTTTATTGACAAAGCCTCTAATATATTAACAGCCACAAGACGAATTATCTGTCTTGTGGCTGTTTTGTGGTTTGTTGATTTTACAAAAATGCGGACATTTCTTTTATGTTTTCTTCTTCGGTTTCTAACATTCTTTTTGCGAGGAGGCTGACATGGGGGTCATTGCCGTTATATTCTCGGATTTTGCGTGACATTTTATTCACTCCCATTGTGTTGCCTTTTATCATCATTTCGGCAATATGCGAAGATGATGAGTCACGCTTTAAATCCCTTTGTGCGGCATAGCGTGTCATTGCTTTTGTCATATTACTCACTCTGTGTGGCTCTGCACCACGATTTTGCAACATTTTATTTGCACAATGATACAGCTTTCCGTATTTAATAAGATGTTCGCACAAAACACCGTCAACCTTGCTGTCCTTCAAACTTTTTCTCACGCTCGTAATTCCTTGACAGCCCATTTCGGCATTCTGTAAAACGCAGTTGAGCATTTCAATATCGTTAGTCATAACAAATCACCTCTGTAGATATTATTTACGGGAATTTTTGTATTTATGCAACCGTAAAAAATTAGGTTGCAACACAGCCGTTTTTATGGTTTAATATCTATTAGATAATAAAAAACAGGTGATTTTATGGCTGACGCAAAGTTACATACAATAAAACTTCCGTATCCCGACAAGGACGACAGAACCGTTTGGGTTTATGTTCCGTCACATTCCGACGGTGAAAAACTTCCCGTTGTTTATATGACTGACGGACAGAATCTTTTTGACGATAATTCAACTCCGCACGGTTCGTGGGAGGTTGCAAAAGCTGTTGAAAATGAGCAGAAAAGCGGTGTAGGCAACGCTGTAATCGTAGGTATTGACAACGGTAATGCTTGGCGTGACAGCGAGCTTACACCGAAATCAATCGGTGAGGTTCAGCACCTTGAAATGTTCTGCGAGGATTTCAAACCCGAGGGCGAAATCTTTGACAATTTTCTTATGAATACCGTCATTCCGTATGTTGAAAATAATTTCCCCGTATGCACCGACAGACAGAATGTTGCCGTCTGCGGAAGTTCATCGGGCGGACTTATGTCATTCTTTTCGGCTTTTGAACACCCGGAAAAATTCGGCTATGCAGGTGTGTTTTCTCCTGCATTTCTCTGTTACACAAGAGAGGATTGGGCGAAATATCTTTCGACAAAAATTGTTGAAAATATGCCGTACCTCTACATCTATACGGGTAACGGTGACGAGCTTGAAGAGATGATTTTTGAAAGCACCGAAATGCTCTACGAACTTTTGGAAGAAAGCTTCTACCCGTATGACAGAATGAACGAGGTCATTCTTTTTGAAAACGCACACAATGAAAAATCTTGGCGAGAAATTTTCCCCGATTTTCTTCACACTTTTTTGAGCAGACTTTGATAATATGAACAGCAAAATTGATATAAAAATATGCACCATTGATATGCTGACGGACCTGCAATATCTTTGCAGAACAACTTTTTACGAAACTTTCTCCGATTCAACCGATGAGGAGGATATGCGAAAATTTCTTGCAGAAACCTATTCAGCGGAAAAGCTGTCAGCAGAAATTGCAAACTCCGAAAGTGTAACCTTTATAGCGTACAAAAACGGTACTCCTCTCGGATATTTAAAACTGAATATCGGCAATGCGCAGACTGAAAAATGCCTTGACAATGCGCTTGAAATTCAACGCATCTATATTCTGAAAAGTGCCAAAGGACAGGGCATTGGCTCAGCCTTTATGCAGATTGCGGAGAATTTTGCAAGTGAGAAAAAACTTTCAACAATATGGCTCGGTGTATGGGAACATAACGAGCCTGCAAAGAAATTCTACAAATCAAAAGGATATGAAAAATTTTCACATCACACATTTGTCATCGGTGACGATATGCAAACCGATTTCCTTTTGAAAAAGGAAATTTTATGATTTGGGGCAAAACAAAAGGACAGCCTTTAAGACTGTCCCAAAAATGTGATTTGGTTTAAATCGAAATTATGCGATGATTTCGCCGTCAACCGTACCGCCAAGACCTGCGGCATTTGATTCGTCTGTATCAATGTGCATTGCAGGAGCGTAGTTTGCGTTTACTCTGATTACAACATCACCGAATGTTGTTGCTCTGCCTGTATTTTCGCCAACCTTAACCGAAACGAGCTGTTTGTCTTTAAGACCAAACTCCTCGGCAGTTTTCGGATCAAGGTGAATGTGTCTTTTAGCGGCAATTACACCGCATTCGATTTCAACTTCGCCCTCGGGACCAACAAGCTTGCAGCCGGGTGTGCCTGCAATATCGCCTGATTCTCTGACAGGAGCGGCAATGCCAAGCTTACGAGCGTCTGTAAGAGAGATTTCAACCTGATCTGCACTTCTTTCGGGACCGAGAATTGACATTTTCATTTCACTTTTCGGACCTACAACAGTTACCTTTTCAACACAGGCAAACTGTCCGGGCTGTGAAAGATTCTTTTTGTTTGTAAGAGTTGCGCCCTTGCCAAAGAGAGCCTCAAGAGTTTCTTTGGTAACATGAACATGATGCGCTGATGTTTCAACCATTACTTTCATTTTGTGTACCACCATTCAATTAGAATTCGCCGTACGGCTTCGTGTTTATTTTACTACTTTATTCTTGGAATTTCAACATTTTTGATAAATTTAAATCTTTATTTTGGGAGAGAAAATTATGTATAATACCTGGGAAGAATTAAAATCGGCTTGTGAAAACTGTCACAGGTGTGAACTCTGCGAAACTCGCACAAATGTTGTTGTGGGCGTCGGCAACGAAAATGCAGAGGTTATGTTCATCGGTGAAGGTCCTGGCGAAAACGAGGATCTTCAAGGCGAACCGTTTGTCGGCAGAGCAGGCAAACTGCTTGACAAAATGCTTGCGGCTGTTGACCTTGACAGAAACAAGAATATTTACATTGCCAATATGGTAAAGTGCCGTCCGCCGAAGAACCGTGATCCAAAGCCCGAAGAACAGGAAATGTGCATTGAGTGGCTCAGAACACAGGTGAGAATGATCAAGCCGAAAATTATTGTCTGTCTCGGCAGAATTGCGGCGGCAAGGCTTATTAAATCGGATATCAAAATCACAAAGGAACACGGTCAGTGGATTGAGAAAAACGGTGTGCTTATGATGGCAATGCTTCATCCTGCGGCAATTTTGCGTGATCCACGCAGAAAGCCCGACGCTTTTGACGATTTCTTAAAGCTCCGTGATAAAATCAACGAGGTCTGTAATCATACATATGAATAATTTTTTGCAGCGGAGGTTTAGTGTGACCTCTGCTGTTTTTATATGTATAATTTCAAAATATTGTACATACAGATGACGAATACGGTAAGATTTCTGTTGATATTGCGGTGCTAATTTGGTATAATTAGTATGCAAAGCACAGTGATTTTTTCTGTAAAAAACATATGAAAAGGGTGATTTTATGAGCCTTGTAGAATTTAATAATGTTTACAAAAGATACAAAACGGGTGAGATTGTCATCAATGCGGTTGACGGCATTTCGTTCAAGGTTGAGGAGGGCGAGTTTGCAATTGTAGTCGGTGCATCCGGTGCAGGCAAAACAACCGTTCTGAATATTCTCGGCGGAATGGACAGCTGTTCCGAGGGCGAAATCATTGTCGGCGGAAAGGATATAAGCAAATTTAAGGACAAACAGCTTATTGAGTACAGACGGCACGACATAGGCTTTGTGTTCCAGTTCTACAACCTTGTTCATAACCTAACGGCAAAGGAAAATGTTGAGCTTGCCGCTCAGATTTGCAGTAATCCTCTTGACAGCGAAACTGCTCTTGACAGCGTGGGCTTGCTTGAAAGGGCAAACAACTTCCCTGCACAGCTTTCGGGCGGTGAACAGCAGAGAGTTTCAATCGCAAGAGCACTTGCCAAAAGACCAAAGCTTTTGCTTTGTGACGAACCGACAGGTGCGCTTGACTACAACACAGGCAGACAGATTCTGAAATTGTTGCAGGAAACCTGCCGTAAAGACAAAATGACCGTTGTTCTCATCACTCACAACGGAGCAATAACGCCGATGGCGGATCACATTATAAGAATGAAAAGCGGAAAAATTGTTGAAGATATTTACAATGAAAATCCGAAAAATGTTGAAGAAATTGAGTGGTAAAAAATGAAAAGGAGGTGTCACAATGACTAAATCCTTGATAAAAAACACATTCAGAGAAATTAAAAATACAAAAGCAAGATTTATCTCAATTATGGCGATTATTGCCCTCGGAGTGGGATTTTTTGCCGGAATAAAGGCAACGGTTCCGTCAATGTACAATCTTGCAAGAACCTACACGGACGAGCAGGAGCTTATGGATTACCGACTTGTGTCAACGGTCGGATTTGATGAGGACGACATAAAGGCGGTAAAAAATACAGACGGAGTAACCTCTGTTATGCCGTCATATTTCTGCGATGTTCAGACCGATGCCGACAGCGGCGGCAGGACTATGAGAGTCATTGCGCTTCCCGAAAAATACGGTGATAATTCCGTTCAGAACAAGCTTGTTTTGACGGAAGGCAGACTTCCCGAAAAGTCGGGTGAAATTGCAGCCGATTCAAGCTCATTCACGGCAGAGGGTTATAAAATCGGTGACAAAATCAGATTTGCAAAACAGACGGGCGATACAGATACTTCAACCGAACTTAAAACCCTTGAATACACGGTGGTCGGCCTTGTGCAGTCACCTCTTTACATAGCATATCAGCGAGGAACTACGACGGTCGGCAACGGAAAAATCTCGGATTATTTCTACATTTGCCCCGAAGATTTCGCCTTTGAACGCTACACGGAGCTTTATGTAAAAACCGATATTTCGGATAAATTCTTGGCATACACGGACGATTATGATAATGCCATAGAGGATAAAGCCGCCGATTTTGAAAAGGTGGGAGAGAACAGGAGCAACAGCTTTACGGTTGAGGTTATCGACAAGGCTAAGAACGACCTTGCAGATGCAAAACAGGAGTATTCGGACAATAAAGAAAAAACCGAAAAGAAGCTTGCCGATGCAAAGACGGCGATTGATGACGGCAAAAAAGAGCTGAAAACCAAGACCGATGATGCACAGAAAAAACTTGATTCGGCAAAACAGCAGATTGATGACGGCAGGACACAGCTTGAAAATTCACGCAATGAATACAACACAAAAATTGCCGATGCACAGGCTCAGATTGCCGAAAAGGAAAGTCAGCTTAATTCTGCCGAAGAACAATATAATTCTTCAAAAGCAGAATTTGATAAAGAAATTTCAAAATCACAGGCTGAAATAGAAAATGCGGAATATCAGTTGCAGTCGGCAAAGGATACATTTCAAACCGAACAGGAACCACAGCTTTTGGTAGGAATAAGTCAGGCTGAGGAAGCTGTTTCGGCTTTGCAGTATCAAATCAGTCAGACGACCGATGAAGAAACGCTTGCTGTTTTGAACGCACAGCTTGAACAGGCTCAGCAGAAGCTTGACGAACTCAACGCAACATACGATTCCGCAAAGGCTCAGCTTGAAGAAAGCGAAAGCCGACTTTCCGAAAGCAAGGCACTTTTTGAACAGAAAAAAAGTGAGGGACAGGCTCAGCTTGACTACGCATATTCACAGATTTCAAGCGGAAGAACACAGCTTGATGCCGCAAAAGCAGAACTTGCACAACAGTCGGCAGACGGTCAGGCACAGCTTGATTCGGCAGAAAGCAAGCTGAATGACGCTCAGAGCGAGTATGACAGCGGTGTTGCAAAGCTTGCCGAGGAAAAGAAAAACGGCGAGAAAAAACTCTCCGATGCACAGACGGAATACGATGACGGTGTTAAAAAAGCCGATGAAGAATTCAAAAAGGCAGAGGATAAAATCAAAGATGCAGAGGAAGAAATTAATTCTCTTACAGAACCAAAGTGGTATGTTTTTGACAGAAGCGACAACCCGGGTTACTCAACATTTTCTTCAAATGCAGACAGACTCGGGGCTGTTGCAACGGTATTCCCCGTATTTTTCCTGCTCGTAGCGGTGCTTGTCTGCGTAACCACAATGACAAGACTTATTGAGGAAAAGCGTACCGAAATCGGAACGCTGAAAGCACTCGGCTACAGCAACACAAGCATTGTAATGAAGTTTGTAATCTACTCGTTGCTTGCGGCTGTTATCGGAAGTGTAATCGGTATTTTAATCGGCATTTTCACCTTGCCGTTTGTAATTTATGATGCTTACAAAATTATGTACTACATCGGCGATATAACGCTGATACCAGACTATACAAGCATAATTTTCGGAATTGTTGCCGCAGTTGTCTGCACGGTTGTTGTGTCGGTTGTAGTGTGTGCTAAATCTCTGCACGAAAAGCCTGCGGCTGTTATGCGGCCGAAAGCACCAAAGGCGGGCAAGAGAATTTTGCTTGAACGCATAAAACCGTTGTGGTCACATATGAGCTTTAACTCAAAGCTGACCGCAAGAAATCTGTTCAGATACAAGGTAAGACTTTGTATGACTGTTATCGGTGTGGCAGGCTGTACGGCTCTGATTGTTGCCGCATTCGGTTTGCTCAACAGCTTTGAACCGATGACACACGATCAGTTTGAAACAATCTATAAATACGATGCTGTTGTTGTTCCGAAAGACAGCGGAAGTGCCGACAATCTTTCGTTTTTGACAGATACACTTGATAAAAACAGCAATGTCAAACACTCAATGCTTGTTTCACAGCAGGAATGTACAGTAACACACGGCAGTAAGGTTAAGGACAGCGACACAAATCTTGTTGTACCGCAGAATCCCGAAAAGTTTGACGAAATTGTTTCTCTGCATACAAGAAATGGCAAAGAAGAACTCAAGCTTTCGGACAGCGGAGTAATGCTCAGCGAAAAAATGTGCAGTGAGCTTGGAATAAAAACAGGCGACAAAATCACACTGAATGTTGACGGCAAAAAGGCAGAGGTCAAGGTCAGCGGAATTTTTGAACAGTACATTTACAATTTTGTCTACATGACGCCAACCGCCTATAAGAGCTTGTTCGGCAGTGACTGCACCTATAATATGGCTGATGTCGCACTCAAAGACACCTCGGATTCCGCCTGCGACAAATTCGGTTCACAGGTTTTATCAGATGATAAAATTGCGGCGGTAAGCTACATTGCATCAAGCTTGAACGAATTTAGAAATATGCTCAACTCGCTTGATATGGTTGTTACGGTTATGATAATCTGCGCAGCGGCACTTGCCTTTGTTGTACTCTACAACCTTACAAATATCAACATTGCCGAGCGTGTCCGTGAAATTGCAACCTTTAAGGTTCTCGGATTCTACAATCGTGAAACTTCATCCTTCATTTACAAAGAGAACATAATTTTGACTATTCTCGGAATTTTCGTAGGTCTGTTCCTCGGAAACCTTTTGACGGGCTTTATCATTCAGACGGTTGAGGTTGACAACGTTATGTTCGGAAGAGATATTTATTTCACTTCATACCTCTATGCGGCAGGGCTGACATTCCTGTTTTCAATTCTTGTAAATGCGGTTATGAGCTTTAAGATTAAAGCCGTTAATATGGTTGAAAGCCTTAAAAGCGTTGAATAACGGAATATTTTGCCGTATGCTTAAAAAATCTTTTGTAAAATATTGATTGAATACAGCAATTGTGTTATAATACAGAAGAATAGGCTAAATAAATAGGCTGACAGGCAAAATATCTGTGAAAGGATAGTTACAGTAATGATAAAAGCTAATGAATACCGCACAGTCACCTGCGGTGAGTTAAGAGAAGAAAATATCGGACAGCAGGTCAGAGTTGCGGGCTGGGTTGAAAATATCCGTGACCACGGCGGTGTAATGTTCCTCGATATCCGTGATCAGTACGGTGTGCTTCAGGTTGTTGTTCACAACGATGAACTCCTTAAAGATATCAACAAGGAATGTACAGTAACTCTCAGCGGTACTGTTGTTAAGCGTGACGAAGAAACAATCAATAAGAAGATTGCAACAGGTTTCGTTGAAGTTCACACGGAGGACATCAAGGTTCTTGGCAAGTGTAAGAATGTTCTTCCGTTTGAGGTTGCAACCTCTACAAATACCAATGAAGAAGTAAGACTTAAATATCGTTTTCTTGACCTCCGTAACCCGAAGGTTCACAATAATATTATGATTCGTTCGCAGATTATCACATTTCTGCGCAACAAGATGAACGAAATGGGCTTTATGGAGATTCAGACTCCTATCCTTTCAACTTCATCTCCGGAGGGCGCTCGTGACTACCTTATCCCGAGCAGAAAGCACAAGGGCAGATTCTATGCTCTCCCACAGGCTCCTCAGATTTTTAAACAGCTCCTTATGGTGTCAGGCTTTGACAGGTATTTCCAGATTGCACCTTGCTTCCGTGATGAGGACGCCCGTGCAGACCGTTCACCGGGTGAGTTCTATCAGCTTGATTTTGAAATGGCTTTTGCAACACAGGAAGATGTATTTGCTGTTGCTGAAGAGGTTCTTTACGAAACATTCAAGAAGTTTTCAAATAAAGAGGTTTCAAAGCCTCCGTTTGCCCGTATTCCGTATGCCGAGAGTATGCTCAAGTACGGTACAGACAAGCCTGACCTCCGCAATCCGCTCGTAATTGTTGAAATCAGCGATATGTTTGAGGAAACAGACTTTGCTCCGTTCCGCAAAAAGACAGTTCGTTCAATCAATGTTCCGAACGCCGCAGGTCAGTCAAAGAAATGGTTCAAGAAGATGGAGGAGTTCGCTCTTTCAATCGGCATGAAGGGCCTTGGCTATGTTAAGGTTAGAGATGACCTCACATTTGACGGTCCGATTGACAAGTTCCTTAAAGAGGGCGACCGTGAAGAACTTATCAGCCGTAACGGTTCAAAAGCAGGCGATGTAATCTACTTTATCGCCGATACTGCTCAGGAAGCTCCAAAGCTTGCGGGTCAGATCAGAACAGAGGTTGCAAAGCGTCTTGACCTTATCGATACAAGCCGTTTTGAAATGTGCTTTATCGTTGACTTCCCGATGTTTGAGAGAGATGAAGAAACAAATCAAATTATCTTCACACACAATCCTTTCTCAATGCCGCAGGGCGGTCTTGACAGCCTTCTTAACAAGGATCCCGAAGAGGTTCTTGCTTATCAGTACGATATCGTTTGCAACGGTGTAGAGCTTTCATCAGGCGCTGTTCGTAACCACGATATTGAAATTATGAAGAAAGCATTCGAGCTTGCAGGCTACAGCGAGGATGACCTCAAGGCTAAGTTCTCTGCACTCTACAATGCGTTCCAGTACGGTGCTCCGCCGCACGCAGGTATGGCTCCGGGTGTTGACCGTATGATTATGCTCCTTACAGAGGAAGAGAACATCAGAGAAGTTATTGCATTTCCGATGAACTCCAATGCTCAGGATCTTCTCCTCGGTTCACCGGGTGAGGTAACAGAACAGCAGCTCCGTGAGGTTCATATTAAATTAAGATAAAAACTGCATTTGCAGTCATATATTCAAACTCAAAGGGCGAGTTATATATTATATGACTTGCCCTATTTTCTTTAAAAAGGACGGTTTTTATGGTAACAAGAGAAGATGTTGAAAACATTGCGTTGCTTTCAAAGCTTTTTGTTCCCGAAGAGGAGCTTGACGGCCTTACAAAGTCAATGCAGGAAATCATAGATTTTGCCGACACAATCAATAACGCTCCGACAGACGGCGAGGAGTTTGACGATATTAACAATCTGTCAAATGTTTTTCGTGAGGATGAGGTTGTTGAGTCCTACGATACAAAGGAGATCCTTTCAAATGCTCCCGAGCAGGCAGAGGATCACTTCCTTGTAAGAAACAGAGAGTAAGGCGGTGTAAAAATGGGTTCTATTGAAAAAATTCATGAAATGCTTGTGTCAAAAGAGTGTTCATGTACCGAGCTTACAAAAAGCTATCTTGATGAAATCGAAAAGGCTGACGGCGAGCTTAACGCATATGTTAATGTAACAGGCGAGGAGGCTCTGAAAACTGCCGAGGCTGTTGACAGGAAAATTGCCTCCGGCGAGGAAATCGGTATGCTCGAGGGTGTTCCGATGACGCTCAAGGACAATATTTCAACAAAGGGAATTGAAACAACCTGTTGTTCAAAAATTCTCACAGGCTATAAGCCGATTTATAACGCAACCGTTTGGGAAACTCTTGCAGGCGAAAACGCAGTTATGCTCGGCAAGACGAATATGGACGAGTTCGCAATGGGCTCTTCATGCGAAACATCATACTTTGGCGGTGCAATGAATCCGTTTGATTCAAACTATGTTTCAGGCGGTTCATCAGGCGGTGTTGCAAGTGCGGTAGGCGCAAACATTGCCGCTTACGGTCTTGGCTCTGATACAGGCGGATCAATCCGTCAGCCGGCATCATTCTGCGGTATTGTAGGTCTTAAACCTACTTACGGTGCGGTTTCCCGTTACGGACTTATCGCATACGCAAGTTCACTTGACCAGATTGGACCGATTACAAAGTCTGTTGAGGACGCTGCAATTGTTTTTGATGCAATTTCAAAGAGAGATGAAAAAGATTCAACCTCAAAGGGCTTTGTCGGTGACACTTATTCAAAACTCAACAATGACATCAAGGGTATGAAAATCGGTATTGCAAAGGAATATCTTGAGGGTGTCCGTGACGATGTAAAAGAGGCTGTCTTAAAGGCTGCCGATATCTATAAGTCAATGGGCGCAGAGATTGTTTACTTTGACCTGCCAGAACTCAAATTTGCCCTTCCTGTTTACTATATCATCGCCTGTGCCGAGGCATCTTCAAACCTCGGCAGATATGACGGTATCCGTTTCGGTTATAAAACCGAGCATTACAACGGCACTCACGATATGGTCTGCCGTACCCGTTCGGAGGGATTCGGCGAAGAGGTTAAACGCAGAATCCTCCTCGGTACTTATGTTCTTTCCGCAGGTTACTATGACGCTTATTACAAAAAGGCTCAGAATCTTCGCGGAACTATCGTTAAGGCATTCAACAACGCATTTGAAAAGTGCGATGTAATCCTTGCTCCGACAGTTCCTATGACAGCATTTGAAAAGGGACATGCTGTAAGCGATCCGATTGAAACCTATCTTACGGATATCTGCACTGTACCTGTCAATATTGCAGGTTTGCCGGGTGTTTCGGTTCCGTGCGGATTCAACGCAAAGGGTATGCCGATTGGTATGCAGCTTATCGGCAAGAGCTTTGGCGAGGCTGAAATTCTTAATGCGGCATACAAATATCAGCAGGCTGCTGCTGAAAACTTTAAGGATACAAAGTGGGGTGTTAAGCTGTGAGTTACGAATTAGTTGCGGGTTTTGAAACCCATATTGAGCTTGCCACAAAGACAAAAATCTTCTGCGGCTGTACTACAAAATTCGGCGGTGCGCCAAACAGCCATTGCTGTCCCGTGTGTATCGGTCTGCCGGGAACACTTCCAAAGCTTAACCGTGAGGTAGTTCGCTATGCAATCCGTGCAGGTCTTGCAGTTCACGGTGAAATCGCAGAGATTTCAAAAATGGACAGAAAGAACTATTGCTATCCCGACCTTTCAAAGGCTTATCAGATCAGCCAGCTTTATGCTCCGCTTATTATAGGCGGTTATGTTGAGCTTTCAAACGGCAGAAAAATCCGTTTGCACCACATTCACATCGAAGAGGACGCAGGAAAGCTCATTCATCAGCACGGCGACACATATGTTGACTATAACCGTGGCGGTGTTCCTCTTATCGAAATCGTTTCAGAGCCTGACATTCGTTCAATTGACGAGGCAAGAGAGTATGTTGAAAAGCTTCAGCAGGTTATGCGTTACATCGGAATTTCCGACTGTAAGATGCAGGAAGGCTCAATGCGTTGCGATGTAAACATTTCGGTTCGTCCAAAGGGCAGCGAAAAGCTTGGTACAAGAACCGAAATTAAAAATATGAACTCAATTAACAACATAGCAAAGGCTATGGAGTATGAGTTTGAAAGACAGGTTGACCTTATTGAAAACGGCGGAAGTGTTGTTCAGGAAACCCTCCGTTATGACGACGCAACCAACACAACATCTTCAATGAGAAGTAAAGAGGACGCTCACGATTACCGTTATTTTCGTGATCCCGACCTTGTTACTATCCATGTTCCGAAAGATGTTGTTGAAGAAATCAAGGCTGCAATGCCTGAGCTTCCTGCCGACAAGTGCAGAAGATATATTGACGAACTTGCAATTCCCGAAAAGGATGCACAGCTTCTTACAAAGTACCGCAAAATCAGCGAGTATTTTGACAAGGCTTGCGAGGGCGTTAAGTCACCAAAGACAGTTTCAAACTTCATTATCGGTCAGATTTTCCGCAGAACAGAAACCGAGGCAGATAAGGAAATCTTTGATGTTGCGGTTACTCCGGAACAGCTTAACGAGCTTGTAAAACTTCTTGACAGCGGTAAAATCCGCAACAACCTTGCGAAGGCAACACTTGAAAAAATGCTTGACAGCGGCAAGGGTGCTCTTGAATTTATCAGCGAAAGCGATATGGGCGGTCTTGACGAAAACGCACTCAACGATTTGTGCAAGCAGGCTGTTGAGAGCAATCCAAAGGCTGTTGAGGACTATAAGAACGGCAAGGAAAAGGCGATTAAGTCGCTTGTCGGAAATGTTATGAAGAACAGCAGAGGTAAGGCAGATCCTGCTCTTGCAGAGTCAAAAATTAAGGAACTTATCGGCTGATAACTTAAACCTTCACGGGGGTGTGTCTTATGAAAGAAAAAATCAAAGTAACGGTAGTTGTAATGTTTCTCGGAGTTATATTTTCGGGAATTTTGGTTGCATATAAGCTGGTTAATACGATTATCCCGTCATTTGACGGCGGATCGACTATCTGCTAATCGTGACTGTCACCGTTTCAATGGTGCTGAAGCTCGCAGTAGGTTCAATGGGACTGAGAGCCGTTTCAAAAAAGACATCACCGCCGGATATGCAAAAAATGTTGAAAACTTCGGGCAAACTCGCAGTAGTGCTTGTGCTTATCGGAGTGCTTAACATCATATTTAATGTTGTCAACGGACAGGTTGTTTTTGTGATTGAAGTGTTCGACATAGCAACCGATATTCTCCTCGGTTTTGTGTATATACTTGCCTCCGCAAGTGTTCGTGCCGGCAGAGAATAAGTTCGGATTTTAGATTACCAAATAAAAAATTAACGGTTGGATTTACGAAAAAAGTAATCCAACCGTTTTTTGTTTGGTTTTATGAATATTGCAAGTAAATACAGTTTTGTAGGGGCGTTCATTGGACGCCCGCACGGCGAGCCGCCGTACCCAGTTCGTGAAGACAGTTTTAATTAAATGTAAAATTGAAAATTGAAAATGGAAAATTAATGTCGGGAAGACA
>OHUF01000476.1_pt1 | contig 19150 bp, 17 predicted proteins | sample 1579131 | NCBI WGS metagenome assembly OHUF01 (sample SAMEA3879553, study PRJEB24766) | human gut metagenome | biome: human-associated habitat; feature: feces | place: USA | collected 1985/1987 | reverse complement strand
GATTTATTTTCCAATCGTATCGCAATTGTTGTTTTTCTGTTACTGTTATAAATCATTTGACTTCTGTCCGAAAATACGATATTCTGTTTTTACTGGGTTTATAAAATTATATACCACAATTACTTATGCGATACATCGCCATTGTACCGCAATCACCACTCATGGAGAGCATTTCGCTCATAAATTTCCATTAGAACCACAATTTCATAGAACTGGTCATAACAGCTCTGTTTTTTATACTTTCTATATTGTAAAAGCAGATGCTTATGATATATACTAAAGGAAAGGTAGGACACTACATGGGGAACACTGACATTTTGACAACTTCGTTGCCAGATGCCGGCACAGAAAACACAACAGAACACAGCACGATTTTCGACGATGTATTCCGAACCATTGCGCAAAAAATGCCGCAGCTTCTCATTCCGCTTCCGTCGCTGCGTCTGCGGAGTCCGTTGCACCCCGTGTGCGATCCCGTTCCGAAGCGAAGGCTTCTCCTGTAATCGACGACGGTATTTCCGAACCTCGGATCTCCGTTTCTGCCAAGCGCAAACCCGCACCTTATGTAAAGGGATTGCAATACGGCAAACCGCTTAAAACCACCGAGGGATATACCTACGTGGGTTCCAAGCCCCGCCGGAGGATCGATAAATTTATGGTCATCGCCATCGTGGTCGCTGTGCTGGCCGTAGGCGTCATCGTTTACGGTTATCTGCGCCGGGCGAAGATCGAGCGTCTGGAGCGCGAATACCTCGAACAGCTCGTGCCGGAGCCCGTGGCTGCCGGAACGGACGAGGGTGTGGAGGCCGTTTCGGATACGAATCAGGAATAGTTTGCCGGTATTGGCTGTAAAACCGGATTGATTGAGTAGGAATGACAGATCTGACATCCATAAAAAACCGTTTCGGGATCATCGGCAACTCCGAGGCGCTCAATCGTGCGCTGGAGGTTGCCCTGCGTGTGGCGCCGACCGATCTTTCGGTACTCGTTACGGGTGAAAGCGGCGTCGGCAAGGAGTTTTTCCCGCAGGTGATCCATGCCTATTCGGCACGTAAACACAATAAATATATCGCCGTGAACTGCGGCGCTATTCCCGAAGGAACGATCGATTCCGAATTGTTCGGACACGAGAAGGGGGCCTTCACCGGAGCAGTCGAAGCCCGCAAGGGTTATTTCGAGGAGGCGGACGGCGGGACGATCTTTCTGGACGAGGTGGCCGAGCTGCCTCATTCGACCCAGGTGCGGTTGTTGCGTGTGTTGCAGACCGGCGAGTTCATCCGCGTCGGTTCGGCCAAGGTGCAGAAGACCAACGTGCGCGTGGTAGCGGCGACGAATACGAATTTGCAGGAGGCGATCCAGGCGGGACGTTTCCGCGAGGATCTCTATTATCGGCTCAACACGGTGCCGATCCTGGTGCCTCCTCTGCGGGAACGGAAGGAGGATATTTTCCTGCTTTTCCGCAAGTTCGCGGCCGATGTCGCGGCCCAGTACCGTATGCCGGCCATTTCTCTGGACCCCGAGGCCCGGCAGATGTTGGAGAATTACTATTGGCGGGGCAATATCCGTCAGTTGAAAAATGTCGCCGAACAGATTTCGGCCATCGAGGAGGCGCGGCTCATTACGCCTGCCATCCTGACGAAGTACCTGCCCGCACAACCTCAAAGTGGAGCATCTACGTCGATGAGTACGGCTTTGCATAGCGGTCCGGACGACGGCGTGTCTTTCGAACGGGAGTTGCTTTACAAAGTGCTTTTCGACCTGCGGGCCGACGTCAATGACCTGAAGCGGATGCTTACCGAGCTGATGCAGCGTGCCGAGCGTCCTGCCGAGCCGACCAAAGACCTGGCGGGGTTGTTACCGGCTTCCGCCCACAGCATCGCTTCTCCGGACTATGCGGAGAGCGAGGAGGTGGTCGATGAACAGCCTTCGCGGGAACTGACCAAAGCCGATGTGCTGCGGGAGCAGATCCTTCGGGCCCTGCGGCGCAACAACGGCCGCCGCCGGGAAGCCGCTGCCGAGCTGTTTATGTCGGAGAGAACTCTTTACCGTAAAATCAAGGAGCTCGGCATCGACGAGAACTCCTGAAAAATATCGTTTATAATCGAATGAAAGCTGTACTTAAATATGCGATCGTCGTCGCAGCGGGCCTCTTGCTGGCCGGTTGCGGGTACAAGGTGAACTATTCGTTGTCGGGCGCTTCGATTCCGCCCGATGCCAAGACCTTCAGTGTGGCCTATTTCCCGAACAACGCCCCGATGGTGGCTCCGATCCTGAGCTCGACGCTGACGGATGCCTTGCGGGACAAGTTTACGCGCCAGACGCGTTTGACGCAGGTGGACGAAGGCGGCGATTTCGCTTTCGAAGGCGAGATCACCGGTTATACTTCGACGACGGCTTCGGTTTCGGGCTCGTCCGAAACGGCCCTGTTGAACCGATTGACCATTACCGTCAATGTGCGCTTCACCAATGCGGTGGACGAGAGCATGTCGTGGAAAAAGACGTTTTCGGCGTTCGAGGATTTCGATTCTTCGAAGTTACTGAACGAGATCGAGGGCGAGCTGATTCCCCAAATCGTCGATAAACTGGTGACGGACATCTTCCAGGCATCGGCGGCAAACTGGTAGCGGATGGCGGATTTCAAGGAATATACGATGTCCGGAGGCACGGTAGGCCCGGTCGATGAAGCGCAGCTCGATGCGCTCGTCGAGCGTTACGAGTGGTTTACTCCCGCCCGTATCCTGCGCGTGCTTCAAACCGGGCGTTCCGATCGTCGGGTGTCGATCGCGGCGGTGTCGCGTCTGCTGCCGCTCGGACGATTCACGATCGATCGGAAGGCGCTTTGTGCGCTTTCGCCTGCCGACCTGATCGACCGTTTCCTGAAGGAGGGGGGGCATCGGATCGTGGCCGAGGAGGGCGAAGTCGCCGAGGAGATCCGTACCGAAGCCGAATTGAGCGGTGACGACGATCTCGTTACGGAAGATCTGGCGGAAATCTACCTGGCCCAGGGGCTTTGCGACGAAGCAATCGCCATTTATCGCAAATTAAGTTTGTTAAATCCGGAAAAAAGTGTTTACTTTGCATCGCTTATTGACAAAATCGCAAATAATAATTAAAACGATAGGAACATGTTATACACTCTTTGTATCATTCTGATTCTGGTTGCAAGTATTCTCATCATTCTGGCTGTACTCGTTCAGAATCCCAAAAGCGGCATGGCTGCCAATTTCGGCGCTTCGAACCAGGTGATGGGCGTTCGCCAGACTTCGGATTTCCTGGAGAAATTTACGTGGACGATGGCCGTCGTGATCGTCGTGTTGAGTCTGTTGGCTACGCTGGCTATGGATCGCGGTCTGGTGGCTCGCAGCAACGTGGAACTCGAGAAAGATGCCAACGCCCTGATGGAGAAGATGATCGTCGAAGATCCCGCTCCTGCGGTTCCGCAGGCGGAACTTCCGGCTTCCGATCAGCAGTCTGCGCCGGCCGCTGCTCCTGCCGAATAAGCGGGCGATTCATTCCGATATAAAAGGCTGTGGATTTTTCCACGGCCTTTTTTTATGCAGCTTCGAACGGTCTGGTTGGCCATAAGGTCAGAACTTCGGCCGGGCCGGTTTTTAGGCGGGAGGACAAGATTCGGATACGAAGAGCTGTTCGCACGGTCGAATTTTCGATAAGGTTCCGGTTCATAGTTTGGGCCGGGAGGCCGGGACAGGGACCCGTTTGCGAGCTTGACCGATGGAGTATTCGGTGACGACAGTGGTTGGAATATTCGAAGGTGCCCCGTGCGGTGCTCCGGTCCTTGGTCTAACGTTTTCGGGTATTGTAGGGCGTGCCGCTGCCGGGAAATTTTGCCGGCGGCGGCTCGCAGATTAGAGGGGCGTCGTGGGTTTTATCGAAGGTTTTCTGGCCGGGTTTCCGGTTCTGTTTCTGCGTATCCGCTCGTCCGGATCATGCACAGGACGTGCCGTCGCAGAGGATGTCCCGTCGGTAGTGCGGGGTGGTCGAATTCCTGTAATCGTGTCATACCGAGCCGTTGCATGACCCGTTGTGAGCGCAGATTGCTCAAGGCGGTGAAAGAGATAATGGATTCCATTTTCGACAGGCAGGCGTAATGAAGACAGCTTCGGGCCGCTTCCGTGGCATACCCGTTGCCCCACATGTCGCTGCGCAGTCGCCAGCCGATTTCCACCCGGCCGTACAACGGTCCGTCGAACGTGACCCGGTGAAGTCCCGTATAACCCAGCAGCTCTCCGTCCGTGCGACGTTCGAGGGCGTAGAGTCCGAACCCTTCCGTTTCGAATTCCCGGCGAATGCGGTCGAAGAAGGCGGCGGATTCCGGGAGGGAGAGCGGAGCGGGAAAATACTCCATCACCCGGGAATCGGCGTTCATCCGGGCGAATGCGGGAAAATCTTCATCCTGCCAACAGCGCAGAATAAGACGGTCCGTCGGGGAGGGGAGCAGCATGGTATGGTGATGTGAAGAGTGTCTAACTACCCATCGTCGCGTGACGGCCTTTTTGCCGGTTGGCTCCGAAATGACGTTGTAACAGATTGGCCAGTTGATCGGGAGCGATGTCGCGGTGAATCGTCCCGCCGTGTGCGATCGAGATGCCGCCGGTTTCTTCGGAAACGACCAAAATGATCGCGTCCGAAATTTCGCTCATGCCGATCGCGGCCCGGTGACGCGTACCGTAGGATTTGGGAACGTCGCTCTGCGTTACGGGGAGGATGCATTTGGCTGCGACGATGCGGTCGCCTTCGATGACGACGGCGCCGTCGTGCAGCGGTGCGTTCTTGAAGAAGATATTTTCGAGAAGCGGCGTCGAGATTTTGGCATCGATGGCGATACCGCCTTCGGTGATGAGCCGCAGGTCGCTCTGGCGGCCGATCACGATGAGCGCTCCCGTTTTGTGGGCGGACATCTCCCGGCAGGCCTGGACGATCGGTGCGATGATCGTTACCGATGTATTGTCGTTTCGGTTGAAGATGCGGGCGATGAAGTTGAACCGTTTCTGGCGCATGCCGATCATCTGCAAAAACCGCCTGATTTCGGGCTGGAAGACGATGATAAGGGCGATGACGCCGACGCTGACGAACTGCCCCAGGATGTTGGAGAGCAGCTCCATGTTGAGCGTGCGTACGACAACCCACATCAGGTAGATCATGATGATCCCGGAGATGATGTAGGGGGCGTTTGTTCCCCGGGTAGCGCGGTAGATCCAGAACATGATCGCCGCTACCAGGATGATATCTATGAAATCGATGAATGTGAACGGAACAAATCCCATGGTGTATTTCGTTAAGGCAATTATATCTTTCAATGTGTCGCTGTCCGACGGTCGCGGCATCGTATCCGAGAATCGTTCGTCCGCGATCCGTGTCCGCGTTTGTACTCCGCTCTATCCCTAAATCTTCTTCTTGCTGGGAAATGGGTCGCTGCGCCCAGGAGGGGTATTAAAAGCATATAATCACGTTCGTTAATTAGAGGCAAAATTACGAAAAAAAGTAACGACTCTGAAACAAAGCCGTTACTTTTTTGTCGAGGTACGGACCCCGGGTGAGCGGAGCGCTCTTCTATTTCTTGTCCTTGTCTTTCTTTTCCAGGGCATAAAGACGATTCACCTCCTGAAGCACGGCGGGCGTGATGTCGAGCGTCGAATCGGCGTCGAGCAGGGCATTGGCATTGACGATGAGTTTGTAACGACCATCGGCATTGAGGTTCTCGATGGCGCGGTGCAGCAGGTCCTGAGCCCGGTTCGAGAAGACGAAATTCTCTTCGTCGAGCGCTTTGGCTTCCTTCTGTGCCGCAGCCTGGTACGAAGCTATGCGGCGCTCGATGTTCTCCTGTGTGGATTGCGCGTCGTTGGTGGTGATAAGCCCCTTTTGGTATTTCTCCTGGAGCTGGGCTACTTCGTACTGGAAGTTCTGCTCCTTCTGTGCCCAGCTCTTCTGTGCCTTTTCGGTCTTGTCTTTCAGGGCGATGCCTTCTGCATTGTAAAGATCGGACTGCGCGAGCACGGCTTCGACCTGCACGTATGCGATGTCACCGCCGCCCACTTCCCGTTGCTCGGTTGCTTCGGTAGCTGCCGTTTCGACGTTTTTGGTGCCGCAGGCGGTAAATCCTGCCAGGGCGATCAATGCCGCGAAGAAGAGTTTTTTCATGTGTTATCCGTTGTTTTGGTTAAAAATATCGCTTTGAAAGGCAAAGGTAGAAAAAAATCTTTACTTTTGTCAAGCCACATTCAAAATTAGAAACTCATGTACGAATATCTCTCCGGTACCATTTCCGAACTCGCTCCCACCCATGCCGTGTTGGATGTCGGCGGAGTGGGGTACTTTCTTCAGATATCGTTGCAGACATATTCCGAAATCGAGCACTCCGACCGAGTGAAACTGTTCGTTCATTACGTGGTTCGGGAAGACGCCCAGTTGCTTTACGGCTTTGCGTCGAAGGCCGAACGGGAACTGTTCCGCCACCTGATAAGTGTCTCCGGCGTAGGCGGCAATACCGCCCGGATGATTCTCTCGACCTATTCGCCGAGGGAGTTGCAGGGGATCATCGCTACCGAAAACGCCGTCCTTCTCAAAAATGTCAAGGGATTGGGGCTGAAAACGGCGCAGAAGATCATCGTCGAGTTGAGCGGCAAGATGGCCGGCCTGGGACTGACGGGGGATACTGTTACGGCCCCCGTCGCCGGCGGGGATTACGAGGAGGCGCTTGCGGCGCTGGTCATGCTCGGGTTCGGGAAAGCGGCGGCGGATAAAGTCGTAAAAATCGTTGCTCGGGAAAATCCCGGAGCTTCGGTGGAGGATCTGGTCCGTATGTCCCTTAAACGATTGTAGCATATAATCGTACATTTCTATTTCGCAGGGTACTCATATCTTTCGATGTATCTTTTTTTGACGGTTGCAGCATCGAATCCGAGGGTCGCTTATTCGCGGTATGTGTCCGCGTCTGTAACGCGGATCTTTCCCTAAATATCCTTCTCGAAAGGGGCGTGGGGCGCTACGTTCCCGATTAATTATTACGTTTTTGTAACGGCCTTCTTGTTTTTGTCGATTTAATATTTTTGAAACTTTTTTTTATATTTTTCTTAAAATATTTGGGGGGGGGAATTTTTTTATATTAGTTTTGCGCCGAAAAGAGTAAACGAACCCCCAAAATGTTTATCGTAAAAATGGAAGGATTTGCAGGCTTTGTCGGCCTTATGTTTGGTCTTGTTGTTTTATCGGTCATCATAACCCTGGTCGTATGTGCCGTTAAGAGGCATCGCAGGGAGTGGCTTCAGGACGGACAGCGTAGAGTCTGATTTTGTTTTGTAAAAAAGTTATTGGAGCTGCCGGAGCGAAAGAATCGCTCCGGCAGTCGATTTTTTTGTTCGGTTCGTTTCCGGACGTTTCGGATGGTCCGAACGTTCGGAAGATCGGACTTTATATCGTTTTGTCGCGACGCGGGCTTTCGTGTGCAGCTCCGGTTCTGTGTCGGGAGCGCAGGAAAACCGGTCGCCGGACCGTCGGGTTTCTTTGCCAGAGAGGGAAACATTGTTTTTCGGGGGGGCTGACTGCGGCGTCTGCGTTGGCAGCATCCGGCCTCGCAGTCGCTGCAGCGGATTTGCAATCGCGGTTCGCGGGGTGTGTGGGCGTGGTATCGCCGCCGTAAGCGATGCAGTGTATAGCCGAGCCGCGATACGTTCGGGGTGTAATCGTCGTTTTTTATCTCTGTACGAATACTAAAATCGTCCGGTCTGCCGTATTGTTAAGAAGAGCACCGGCGGGCGAGGCGGGCTTCGGTGTGTGGAGTTGCCGGGCCGGGGACGCGATGCGAATGATTCCGGGTTTCCGGACTTCGGGACTGTCCGAGCGATGTCGGTCGGGAAAACGAAGAATGAAGCCCGGTAAATTTTGCAAGTCCCGCAGGATTTGTTAAATTTGCGCGATTGTATGTCGAAAATCCGTTTCCATATTTTGCTTGCTGCGTTGCTGGTTGTTACCGGCTGCGGCGAGGATGACAAGGTTCTTCCCGAACAGCAGCAGCAGTTCGAGAGTTTCCTTTCCGGTAGCCACCAGCCCCGTCTGGTGACCGAGCAGGAGGCTATGAGTTCGGATGAAGACCTCGATTTTTACTCCACGTTCGGGCGCTGGTCGTATCGATATATTTACCATTATTACGATTCGGAACGTCAGACGCGTCCTGAAGCGGAGATCGGCGATGAGGTGGATCTTGTTTTCTGGGTCTATCTGTTCGAGAATCGGGCAATCACTGCGAGTACGATGCCGATCTACACCAACGACAGAAAGTGGGCCGAAAAACTTCAGGAGCAGGGACTCGATACGAAATACTGGAGTTTCGAACCCCGTCCCGTCCGTGTGGGCGGCGGTTCTTTCGTCGAAGGGGTCGAATTGTCGCTGCCGGGCTGCCGCGAGAAAGATACGGTCGAAGTATATATGACATACAATATGGCTTACGGCGATGCGCTGATCAATTTCATTCCGGAGCAGAGTCCGATCGCCGTTTTTTATACGATTGATTCGGTTCGTAAATAAGAAAACAATGAATAGTATGGGACGTTGGTTGCCTGCGATACTCCTTTTCGGTCTGACGACGCTCTGCTCCTGCGCTGAGGAGCCTGACAATGCTTATCCGGGGAATACCCAGAACAAAGCTCTGAAAGCCTGGATGACGCAGAATCGTCCCGATCTGCTGGAGAATTACCAGGAGGAAGGGGAGTATTACGTGGATGTCATTTCGCTGGGCGATCTGGCGGACAGTGCGATTCTGGAGACGGAGAGCTGGGTGTGGTACGATATCACGGGGCGGGATTTGCAGGGGAATATCAGTGTGGCCCGGGATTCCGTTTATGCGCTTCAGCAGGGAACTTTTACTCCTTATACACATTACGTTCCTTACTATCAGTTCTACGGTGAGCTGGCGAGCGGAACTTTCAAGGAGGGGACTTATCTGGCTATGCGGAACCCGTTGAAGCTGGGTGAAACGTATGCCGCGCAGAAGGGATTTCCCCGTGAGGTCGAATTGCGCGTGGGGGCCGAGGTCGTGCTGTATATGCCTGCGACGATCATATCCACCGAAGCCAATGGCGACGGAGGTTACGAGGGGCAGTATGCATTGAGTGCCAACCACCCGATGATCGCCCGGATCAAGCTGGTCGGAAGATCGAGTCAGCCGATTGAAACGGAGAGCGTCGCGGTCGATGATTTTGCGGCGGCGAACGGCGGACTGGACCCGACGGCTCCTCCGCAGGACGACGATTCCGAAACGGCTTCGGTCAAAGCCGGAGAGCCGGCCTCGTCGTATCGTTGGAAAATCGCCACGTCGGAGGCGCCTCAAATCTATGTGAACGAGAGTTTCAATCCTGCGGACGATGCGACCGGACTTTTCACCTATTCGAATGTTTATGTGGGATCGCAGCAGAAGGCGGACGAGATCGATCGTAAGATCAACAAGGCTTTGGTCGAGCGCTTCGGTACGGACGAACCGGGCGAACTGATCGATCCCGAGAAGAATGTCCGGGTCTGGTACATCGCCCGATTCCTGGACGGGTTCGTACAGAGTACCAATATCGACGAGGTGAAACGAATCGTTTACGGCGAGGTGGAATCCACCGGTACGTACATGAGCTACACTCCTTCGCTGAATAAGGACAAACAGATTCTGGCCTGGTATTACGCCTTGCCGCACTTCCGCTACGGAAGCTGGGGCGCTTTGCTGACCGTTTCGAGCAATGCGTACGGTGTGGTCGGCATTACCGGGACAACCCAGACCAGTTCTTCTACGAATTACGCCGCTACGTACGCTATGATGAATTATTACGGCATGATGAACAATTACTACGGTAATAATTACATGGGCAACTATTACGACGATTATTATGGCAGCTATATGAACGGTCTTTACGGCGGTTCGGTCTATAATCCTTACTACGTGGACAACTCCACATCGACCAGTACGACGATCACCGAGGTTTTGCCCTATACGCCGCTGTTGATCGAATTTTATATCGAGCCGGCTCAATAGTCCGTTGCCGGTTTTGTTTTCTGGCCGTCTGCAGGATTCCTGCGGGCGGCTTCGGTTTTTATTCCTTTGGCTGCGGGGCTTTTCATTCCCGACTCATTCCCGGCATTGGATTTGGAACATTTCGATTGTAAGACGGATTCTGTCGGTAAATTGGGTGTAATTGACGATTTTTTCAACTTTTTGTTCCGGAAAATTTTGAAATTATCGGAAAAGGATTTAATTTAGAGGAAAGAAAAAGAGGCCATCTCCGGTCTGCCGACAAATGGGTGCCGAACAGGGTCGGACTTTGTCGGAAGCGGAGAAGACGAAAAATAAATTCAACCTAAATAATTAGCAGTATGATTATCACATTTAATGAGTTGCGTCGTATCAAGGACAGACTGCCCAGCGGCAGCTCGCAACGGATTGCAGACGAATTGGGAATCTCGGTCGATTCGGTTCGTAATTATTTCGGCGGACGGCACCCCGAGGCGAAGGAAGGCGTAGGCATTCATATCGAACAAGGGCCCGACGGCGGCGTTGTGACGTTGGACGATACGACGATCCTGGATGCGGCGATGCGTATTCTGAATGAAAAATAGGATCGGAATCCCCGATTATGGCACCCCGGCTCCAGAGGCCGGGGTTTTCTGTTGCATTCCGTATCGTCGTGCGGATCGGGGGCAGGCAGGCTGCGGAATGACAGCGATGTCCGAAAGGGAGTTTCGGGCTGCCATTGTGACAGTCGGAATGTCAGTCCTTCCGGCGGTTTGTCAGATTTTACGCTCCGGAAAAGCAGGATGGTGCGAAAAGAACATTTGGTACAACCTTTGTTCACTAAACGATCGTCCGCACGGCAGCGGCAGGGCTGTGGAAGCGGAGCTGAAAAAGAAATTATTAAACTATAAAGCAACGATATTATGGCAAAGATTATTGGTATTGATTTAGGTACGACGAACTCTTGCGTCGCAGTGATGGAAGGTAACGAACCCATCGTAATTCCTAATTCCGAAGGGCATCGTACGACTCCTTCGATCGTCGCATTCACCGACAATGGAGAACGTAAAGTGGGAGATCCGGCTAAACGTCAGGCAATTACTAATCCTAAACGTACGATTTTCTCGATCAAACGTTTCATGGGCGAGACCTACGATCAGGTACAGTCGGAGATCGAGCGTGCTCCTTATAAGGTAGTACGCGGCGACAACAATACGCCGCGTGTGGATATCGACGGACGGCAGTACACGCCGCAGGAGATTTCGGCGATCATTCTTCAAAAGATGAAAAAGACGGCCGAGGATTACCTGGGGCAGGAGGTTTCGGAAGCGGTGATTACCGTTCCGGCCTATTTCTCCGACTCGCAGCGTCAGGCCACGAAGGAGGCCGGTGAGATTGCGGGACTGAAAGTGCGTCGTATCATCAACGAGCCGACGGCCGCTGCATTGGCTTACGGTTTGGATAAAAAAGGCAATGACATGAAAGTCGCTGTCTTCGACCTGGGCGGCGGTACGTTCGATATTTCGATCCTGGAGCTGGGCGACGGCGTGTTCGAAGTGAAATCGACCAACGGCGATACGCACCTGGGCGGTGACGATTTCGACCACGTGTTGATCGACTATATGGCCGAGGCATTCAAAGCCGAACACAACGTGGATCTGCGCAAGGACCCGATGGCATTGCAGCGTCTGAAGGAGGCTGCCGAGAAGGCGAAGATCGAATTGTCGTCTTCGACTACGACAGAGATCAACCTTCCGTACATCATGCCGATCGACGGTATTCCGCAGCACCTGGTTATGACGCTTACGCGTGCCAAATTCGAGCAGTTGTGCGATCACCTGATCCACAAGACCATCGAGCCTTGCAAGGTAGCTCTGCGTGATGCCGGGCTCGATGCCAAGCAGATCGACGAGGTGATCCTCGTGGGCGGTTCGACCCGTATTCCCGCGATCCAGAAGGTCGTCGAGGATTTCTTCGGTAAGGTGCCCAGCAAGGGAGTGAACCCCGACGAAGTCGTTGCCATCGGCGCTGCGATCCAGGGCGGTGTCCTGACCGGTGAGGTGAAGGACGTGCTGCTGCTGGATGTCACTCCGCTGTCGCTGGGTATCGAAACCCTGGGCGGTGTGATGACCAAGCTGATCGAGGCCAATACGACGATCCCGACCCGTAAGAGCGAGGTCTTCTCGACGGCGGCCGACAACCAGCCTTCGGTGGAGATCAACGTCTGCCAGGGCGAGCGTCCGCTGGCCCGCGACAACAAGTCGATCGGCCGCTTCCACCTGGACGGTATTCCGGCCGCTCCGCGCGGTGTGCCGCAGATCGAGGTGACCTTCGATATCGACGCCAACGGCATCCTGAACGTATCGGCTAAAGATAAGGGTACGGGTAAGGAGCAGAAGATCCGCATCGAGGCTTCGTCGGGTCTTACCGAGCAGGAGATCCAGCGTATGCGCGACGAAGCCAAGGCTAACGAGGCGAAGGACAAAGAGGAGAAGGAGCGTATCGACAAGATCAACGCCGCCGATTCGAACATCTTCGCTACCGAGAAACAGCTCAAAGAGTACGGCGACAAGTTGCCGGCCGACAAGAAGGCTGCCATCGAAACGGCGCTGGGCAAGTTGAAGGAAGCGCATAAGAACGCTGACGTAGCCGCTATCGATACGGCTTTGGCCGAGCTCAATGCAGCATGGCAGGCTGCTTCGCAGGATATCTATGCCGCGCAACAGCAGCAGGGCGGTGCCCAGCAGGGTGCTCCCCATGCCGATGCAGGAGCCGGTACGAACGGTCAGCAGCAGGGTGGATCCAATCAGCCCGAAGATGTAGAGTTCGAAGAGGTTAAATAAAAAGTTGGAGGGAAGGTTCGGTTTGCGGACTTTCCGGTAGAAGAGCCAGGGTCGGCAGTATGTCGGCCCTGGCTTTTTTGTCTGTAGGGCGGATTGCGGGCTGCGGTTTCGGGGAACAGGTGCTTCGATACCGCTTTTCAGCGCCCTTGTTGCCGGTCGGGACGGTCGGACTCCTTCGGTGTTTTCCCGCGCGTCCGGTGTGCGGTCTTTGCTGTCGGGGTGCCGCCCGGAAATGAAATCGCACTCCTTCGATTTTCGGTTTCAACGGTGAAATCGGATGGTTTCCAGCGTTTTTTTGTCTATTCCTTTTTTGTTTCCCGCAATTTTTTCTATTTTTGTGCGTTTATTGGGATTTCTGAAATCCCGTTTCGGGTAACGGAAAAGAAACAAACAAATTATAACAAACTAATTTATACCCAATGCAAAGTAAAGGCGTAATCAAGTTACTTGCAATCCTGCTGGCGATTGCTTGTATCTACCAGCTCTCCTTCTCACTGAAAGCGAGAAGCGTGGAGAAAAAGGCGGCCGAGTATGCCGCGAAAGTTTCGGAGTCGGATTCGCTCCGTCAGGCGGCGGAGATCTATTACCTGGACTCCGTGCAGAACAGGCCCGTTTATGATCTCGGATTCATTTCATTCACCTACAAGGAGGTCAAGGAGAAGGAGATCAACTTGGGTCTCGACCTGAAGGGCGGTATGAATGTCATGCTCGAGGTGCAGGTGGAGGACGTGCTGAAAGCCCTGGCAGGTGACAGCGCACACGATCCGATGTTCGAGGAGGCCATCGCCCGTGCCAACAAGGCGCTTAAAGAGGGTACCAACAACTACATCGGCGAGTTCGCCAAGGCTTATCGTGAGGTTTCCGGCGGTGCTCCGCTGGCTGCGCTTTTCGTAAGTCCGGATCGTAAGGATATCACGCCGAACAGCTCGGACAGCGAGGTCGAGAAGATCTTGCAGGAGGAAACCGACGCTGCGATCGACGCTTCGTTCAACATCCTGCGCAGTCGTATCGACCATTTCGGCGTTACGCAGCCCAACATCCAGCGCCTGCCCAATTCGCACCGTATTCTGGTCGAGCTGCCGGGCGTGAAGGAGCCGGAGCGCGTACGCAAGCTGTTGCAGGGTACCGCTTCGCTCGAGTTCTGGACGACTTATAATAACACCGAGTTGGTGCGTGCCCTGGAGCAGGCCGATCAGCTTTTGCGCGACGAATTGGCTGCCGGGGCGACCGATGCGGCCGTGGAGGAAACGCTTACTGAGGAGCAGCCGACTGCTGCCGGTACCGAAGATACGACCGAAAGCCTGATCGCAGAGGTGCAGAACAATGCTCCGGCTGCGGAGGAGGCTGCCTCGGCTTCGGGGGCATCCCGCTATACCCGCGAGGAAAATCCGCTCTTCTCGCTGCTCAATCCCTATGATGGCGGAGGCGCTGTCGTGGGTTCCGTAGCCGTTGCCGATACGGCGACCGTTGCCGGCTACCTGCGTATGGATGCCGTGCGCGAGTTGCTGCCTTCGGACGTTCGTTTCGAGTGGGGTATCAAGGGCGAACCGCAGAACAACGGGCGTTTCTCTCTTTATGCGCTCAAGGTCAGCACGCCCGACGGCAAGGCTCCGCTGGACGGCAGCGTGATCGTGGATGCGCGTGAAACCTATGCCGAGCGCGGTGCCGAAGCCAAGGTTTCGATGTCGATGAACTCGGAAGGTATTCAGGACTGGGCGCGTCTGACGGGCGACAATATCGGCCGCTGCATCGCCATCGTGCTCGACGGTTATGTCTATTCCGCTCCGGTCGTTCGCCAGAAGATCGAAGGCGGAAGTTCGGAAATCTCGGGTAACTTCACCATTCAGGAGGCGAAAGACCTCGCCAACGTGCTCAAGTCGGGTAAGGTGCCCGCTCCGGCACGTATTATTCAGGATACCGTCGTAGGTCCGTCGCTGGGGCAGGAGTCGATCAATGCGGGTATTCTTTCGTTTGTACTCGCGTTCGTGCTGGTGCTTCTCTATATGGGCCTCTACTATAAGACAGCCGGCTGGTTGTCCGATATCGCCTTGTTGTGCAACGTATTCCTGCTGCTCGGTGTTCTGGTTTCGTTCGGTGCCGTGCTGACGCTGCCCGGTATCGCGGGTATCGTGCTGACGATGGGTATGGCCGTGGATGCCAACGTGATTATTTACGAACGCATCAAGGAGGAGCTTCGCGGCGGTAAGGGTTTGAGCCTGGCTATCAAGGACGGTTTCTCGAAAGCATACTCCGCGATCATCGACGGTAACCTTACCACGATCATCACCGGTATCGTTCTGTTCATCTTCGGAAACGGTCCGGTGCAGGGTTTCGCCACTACGTTGATTATCGGTATTCTGACCTCGCTCTTCTGTTCGATCTTCATTACCCGCCTGCTGATCGAGGGCGTAGTCAATAAATGGGGAAAGATCTCCTTCTCGCGCAAGTGGTCGGAGAATCTTATGGGCAACGCTCATTTCGACTTCCTGGGCAAGAGTAAGATCTCCTACATCGTTATGATCGTCGTTTTGGCCGTTTCGTGCGTTTCGTTCGCGGTACGCGGTCTGAACATGGGTGCTGAGTTCACCGGCGGCCGTGCATACGTGATTCGTTTCGACCGCCCGGTACAGGCAGAGGAGGTACGTATGAAGTTGCAGGATGTCTTCTCCGGTTACGAGGATGCCGCTAATGTCAGCTTCGAGGTGAAGCAGTACGGCAATGAGAACCAGATGCGTATCGTGACGCAGTACAAGTACGACGACACTTCGGACGAGGCTACTTCGGAAGTGGATCGGATTCTGTACGACGCGCTGCATGGTCTGTACGGTTATCCCATCACCTTCGAGAATTTCCGCAATACGCAAAACGATATCAACGGTATTCTTACGGCAGACAAGATCGGTCCTTCGATCGCCAAGGATATGACTTGGGGCGCTATTTGGTCGGTGCTCTTCTCGCTGATCGCCATCGGCCTCTACATTTCGCTCCGCTTCAAGAAATGGCAGTATGCGACCGGCGCTACGACCGCGCTGGCATTCAATGCCCTGGTGGTGATCGGCGTCTTCTCGCTCTGCTACGGCTGGCTGCCCTTCAACCTGGAGGTGAACCAGGCCTTCATCGCGGCGATTCTGACGATCATCGGTTATACGATCAACGATACGGTGGTGGTTTTCGACCGTATCCGTGAATATCTGGTGCTCTATCCCAAGCGCGATCTGCGCGAGAACGTGAACAATGCGCTCAATGCGACCCTGTCGCGTACGATCAATACGTCGGGTACGACATTGGTTACTCTGCTCGCCATCCTCTTCTTCGGCGGCGAGACGATTCGCGGGTTTATCTTCGCATTGGCTTTGGGTGTGGTTGTCGGTACGCTTTCGACCCTGTTCGTGGCGACTCCGATCGCTTACGGTCTGATGAAGCGCGAGGGCCTCGGCAAGAAATAAAGGTCCGCTTTTTGAATAAAATAGGCTGCAACGTATTGTTGCGGCCTATTTTATTTTTAACTTTGCCTGACTTAAAAATTGTCTGTCATGGAGCGTTTCGGTTGGCTGCGTCGTTATGTATCTCCGGTCTTTCTGGCTTTGCTCGTCGCGTCGTTCATCCTGTGGTATATCGCCAAGTTGAACTATACCTATACGACCGAGCAGCCCTTCACCGTGAATGTGGACGGCGAGCGTTTCAAAGTTTCCTGTGTGGTGGAAGGAGTCGGTACCAACTTGTTCGGCTATCGAGTCTATATGAGTAAGCGGCTCCGGATTCCCCTGTCGGAGTTGAAATTCCGCTCCGTGAAGGCCGAGGACGGAGAGAAATTCCTGAAGATAGATTCTCTCTCTCTGCACAACGCCATTTCCGTCCGGTTGAGCGATATCAAGGTCATCTCCGTCGGATCGGTTCCCGAAATTCCGGATCCCCGTCAGCAAGAAAAATGATTAAGGTAGGTATAACAGGAGGTATCGGCAGCGGTAAATCGACCGTCTGCCGGCTTTTTGCCGCTTGCGGCGCCCCTGTCTATGATTCCGATACGCAGGCCAAACGCCTTATGGAGGAGGATGGGCCGTTACGGAGGCGGCTCGCCGCACGCTTCGGGGAGGAGGTCTATGCGGGCGGACGTTTGAATCGCAAGTTGCTGGCCGGCCGTGTCTTTTCCGATCCTGCGGAGCTTTCGGCGCTCAACGCGCTGGTGCACCCCGCCGTGATGGAGGATTTCGAACGGTGGTGCGGGCGGCAGTCCGGCGCCGACTATGTGGTTTTGGAGAGCGCCATCCTTTTCGAGGCCGGATTGGAGGGGTATGTGGACCGTACGATCGCGGTCACGGCTCCTATCGACGTGCGTATTGCACGCACCTGCCTGCGTGACGGGGCTTCGGCCGAGGAGGTACGGCGCCGTATCGCGGTCCAGCTCGACGAAGAGGAGTTGCGCCGGCGGGCCGACTATACCCTTGTCAATATAAATCTCGGGGAGCTCGAATACGAGGTTGCCCGTCTGGATAAATTGTTACGCGATGAAAACCGAAAACATTCTGCCTGATTTGACCACGCCGCGCGTTATGGCGATCGTCAATGTCACGCCCGACTCCTTTTTCGCCGGCAGCCGCACACCGGATGCCGAGGCTATCGAACGGCGTGTCCGCGAAGCGGCCGATGCCGGTTGCGATCTGTTCGACGTCGGAGGCTACTCCTCCCGGCCCGGAGCCGCCGAGGTGACGCCCGAGGAGGAGTGGCGTCGTGTGGAAGCGGGGGTGGCCGCCGTGCGGCGGATCGCTCCCACACTGCCCGTTTCGGTCGATACGTTCCGTGCTGAGGTGGCCCGGCGGGTGCTCGAAACATTCGGCCCGGTGATCGTCAATGACATCTCGGCCGGAGAGATGGATCCGGCCATCGTCGATGTGGTCGCCGAGTACGACGTTCCCTATATCGCTATGCACATGCGGGGTACTCCTGCGACGATGCAGGGGATGACCTCTTACCGCGATGTGGTGGAGGAGGTCGTTTCCTATTTCCGGCTCCGTGCCGAGCAGTTGCGTCGCTGCGGCGTGCGTCGGTTGATTTTCGATCCGGGCTTCGGGTTCGCCAAAACCCTCGAACAGAACTACGATCTGCTTCGGGGGCTGCACAACCTTTGCTCGCTGGGCTATCCCGTACTGGCCGGAGTGTCGCGCAAGTCCATGATCTATAAAGTGCTCGATACGACGCCCGACCGGGCGCTCGCCGGGACGATCGCTCTGGGCTGGGAGTGTTTGAGGCAGGGTGCCGCGATCCTGCGGGTGCACGATGTGCAGGAAGCGGTCGATACGGTACGTATTTTCAAAGCATTCCGCCCATGATAAAAGCTACGGATATCCATAAGAGTTACGGTGCGCTGGAGGTGCTCCGGGGAGTATCGCTCGAGGTGTCGCGCGGCGAGGTGGTTTCGATCGTCGGTGCCAGCGGCGCCGGCAAGACGACCTTGCTTCAGATACTGGGTACGCTTTCCAAAGCGGATCGTGGCAGCGTCGAGATCGACGGACAGGATGTTTCATCGCTCGGTGATCGGGCTTTGTCGCGGTTCCGTAACGAGAAGATCGGATTCGTTTTCCAGTTCCACCACCTGCTGCCCGAATTTACGGCTTTCGAGAATGTCTGTATCCCTGGCCTGATCGGACGGCGTCCGAAAGCTGAAGTGGAGCGGCGTGCCGGAGAGCTGCTGGCGCTCGTGGGGCTGACCCAACGCCGCGATCATAAGCCCGGCGAGCTGTCGGGCGGCGAGCAGCAGCGGGTCGCCATTGCCCGGGCGCTGGTGAATTCTCCCGCCGTGCTGTTGGCCGACGAACCTTCGGGCAACCTCGATACCCGCAACAAGGAGGAGGTGCACCGCCTGTTCTTCGACCTGCGCGAACGCTTGGGGCAGACGATCGTGCTGGTGACTCACGACGAGTCGCTGGCTCTCCGGGCCGACCGTCGGATCGTAATGAGCGACGGTCTGATCCTTCCCGAGTGACGGGAGTGACTGTTCTGAAATTAGTAGATTCCATTTACACGATTCTTATGGAGTTCGAACCGCTGCGCGAGTTGCTCGAAACCCTGTACGACCGCTACAACCGGACGGAGTTCATCGCTCCCGATCCGATCAGCGTGCCGCATCGTTTCGAGGGGCGCGAAGACCGTGAAATCGCGGGCTTTCTCTCGGCGACTATCGCCTGGGGCAACCGCCGCGCGATCGTCGGCAATGCCTGCCGGATGATGTCGTATATGGACAACGCCCCTGCGGATTTCGTGAAAAATGCTTCGGAGGAGGAGCTTCGCAAGCTGACAGTCTGCG